>ERZ795053.1074-NODE-1074-length-34989-cov-10.145932_pt1 | contig 34989 bp, 28 predicted proteins | sample MGYA00375137_ERZ795053 | MGnify/ENA primary metagenome ERZ795053 (study PRJEB30182, sample SAMN05720284) | activated sludge metagenome | isolation source: Anaerobic digester | place: Hong Kong | collected 2014-12-17 ...
AGGGGCTCCGTCGAGCGACTTCACCCCTTCAAATAATACTACCCACTAAATCTTTACTTCCGCATTTGGAAGTTTTTCTTTTCAAGAGAAGGACTAAACGAAGGGGCTCCATCGAGCGATTTCACCCCTTCAAATAATACTACCCACTATATTTTGACCCAATAGGGTTTAATTCAACCTTTCAAAGGTGACTATTTTCCCGGGATCTCTCCTGCGCTTTAACCATTTCTTAACAAAACATTAAGAAGTTAAAACGAAGGGGCGTTGTCGAGCGACTATTCCCCTTCGAAAATAATACTACCCACTATATTTTTAACCCACTTAAGGGATATAACCTATTAACGTAAAAGATATGTATTATTGTTCCTCTATCCGCAACAAAGATAATAAACTTCCGTAGACAAACACAAACCATTTTTTTATTTCGTAGAAAATTTTGCAGAACGGATATGATTCATGCCACCACAGACTTATTCTATTTTCCTAATATTCAATGTGTTGCCTCCTTCTACAGGCACCCTCAAATTCGTCTTGAAGTCAATGATAACTATCAGAAACGTACCTGGAGAAATAAGACCCAATTAGCCGGTCCGAATGGAATTGTCCTACTTTCGGTCCCGCTGATCAAAGGAAAACACCAGGGTCAACGCATGAAAGATGTCCTCATTGACAACGGTCAACCCTGGCAAAGGAACCATTGGAGAACGCTCTCCACACTGTATGGTAAATCGCCTTATTTCGTTCATTATGCCCATTTACTTGAGCCAATTTTTCTGCGACAGCATACACACCTTGCCGGCTTAAACATGGAGGTGATTTCCGTGCTCCACGCCATCCTAAAATGGCCGGCTTCCATCCTGGTTACTACAGATTATCAGGTTATCCCGGACAAGAAGTTCGATCTCAGGGGTACGATCCCCTACCCCATATCCCCAAATGCAACCAAAGGGTGTCCGCACTATCCGCAAGTTTTTGAAGACAGGCAGGGATTTATACCGAATTGTAGTATTTTGGATCTTATCTTTTGTACGGGTCCGGAAGCGACCTTACGCATGCGAGACGTGAATCCTGAACTATGCAGCTGAAAATTCAAGAAGAATACCATAGCCTCCAAAGCCAGCTGACTGATCTAATCCACAACTTATTGGAAATCAGACAATTTGTCTCTGAAGATTCGCTTTTTGACACCTTGGAACGTATCGAAAAACAAGTTCAGGAGCCCTTTATGTTCGTTGTCGTAGGTGAAGTCAAAGCAGGCAAATCCAGTTTCATAAATGCACTCCTGGAGACCGATGAGGAAATTTGTCCGGTAGCACCCATGCCTCTGACCGATAAAATTCAGCTCATCGTCTATGGAGAAAATCCCCATCAGGAAAACATCTCTCCTTATGTCATCAAACGCTATGCGCCTTTTGAAATTTTGAGGGAGATCGCCATTGTCGATACCCCCGGTACCAATACCATCGTTGCACATCATCAGGAAATCACAGAAACATTCATTCCCGAATCCGATTTAATTCTGTTCGTCTTTGAAGCTAAAAATCCCTACCGGCAATCGGCATGGGATTTCTTCCGATTTATCAATGCTGAGTGGCACAAAAAAATCGTATTCATACTTCAACAAAAAGACCTTCTAAGCGAAGGTGATCTGGCCATTAATGCCAAAGGCTTGACGGAATATGCTCAGAAACAAGGCGTCGACCGACCGGTTATCTTTTCTGTTACGGCCAAAGGGGAACTTGATCACATTCCAGATTCCGGATTCACCGAGTTAAGAAAGTACATTAGCGAAACCATTACCGGTGGCAAAGCGCCTTTCCTGAAACTTGGCAGTGCCCATACCTCGTTGGAAACCATTCACGGTAAAATTACCCAGGCAGTCGATATACGCACGCGTCAATACGAATCGGACCGCAAATTCAGGGACCAGATTGATGAGATCCTGCAACTGGAAAGTAAAAAGTCTAAAGATCAGGTACATATTTTCGTTGAAAATATTCTCCATGCCTACCAGGATATCTGTCAAAATACCGAAGAGGAACTCCGGGAAGGATTATCCTTTTTCAGCTTACTACGCCGTTCATTCGGAGCAATCTTTGGGAAAAAACAATCCATCCAGGATTGGTTGCAAGAACTCAATGACACATTTGCTAAAAATTTGAAACAATCGCTTCACCAGCGTATGAGCAGCGGAGTGATCCATCTGTCGCAATCCGTGCAGCAAATGGGCTTGATGGTCGATATGCAGCTTCGAGACAATCCACTGGTTGCTAACCGGAAGACTGAGCTTTTTGGTGGGGTTTATGAACAACGAGCCAAAGCTATTGACGAACTGCACGGGTCCTTTCAAAACTTTATGCAGGACGCCGAGCAATTTGCAGACCGCAGCCTCTTTTCTGAAAAATACAACGTATCAACAGATATCGCAGCCGGAAGTGGCATAGCGGTGATAGGTGTTATCCTGACCGCACTGGCCAATGGTCTTGTCTTTGATATTACCGGTGGTGTACTGACCGCAGTCGGTTTGGTATTCGCAGGAGTGACCGCCGGCATCAAACGGAAACAAATCATCAACGGTTTCCAGGAAGCAACCGCACAGGGCAAAAACGCCCTGAAAGAAAAAACGACCAATGCGCTGGAGCATTACATTGATCAGCTCAGGATCCGGATACTGGAAAACTTTTCTCCATTTGATGCTTACCTGAAAAAAGAAGCGGAAGAATTGGTTTCTATTAATGGCCAATTGCTCCAGTTAAAGCAACAATCTGACCTTTGGGCCGTCCGATTCAAAAAGATTAGTCAAAGCTTCCACGCATCGTAATCATTTCCTTCATAACGCTTGCCATGAAAAATAGACTGACATTCTTTTCCCTGCTATTATTCATCTTCTCTTGTCAAAACGAAAAAAACGATCGCATGAAGAATCCAACCATTCCGGTTGAATATCCGAATACAGAGAAAAAAGAGCACACCGATACCTATGGAGCGAACGAGGTTCGGGATGACTACCATTGGCTGGAAGATGACCGTGCACCGGAGGTGGAAGACTGGGTAGTGCAACAAAACCAAACGACCCGCGGTTACCTGGATAAAATACCTTTCCGCCAAGCCATTGAAGACCGCTACCGGGAACTGTATGATTATCCCAAATTATCAAGCCCTTACCGGGTAGGCGATTATTACTTCTTTTATAAGAATGACGGGCTTCAGAATCAATCGGTCATTTATATCCAGCATGGTCTGGATGGCGAACCGGAGGTATTTATTGACCCTAATACGTTATCGAAAAACGGCACCGTAGCTATATCGCTGGCTGGTTCTTCAGTGGACAACCGATATCTTAGCTATTTACGGCAGGAGGCAGGGTCCGATTGGGCAGAAGTGCATGTCATGGACATAGCCGCCCGCCAAGAGCTTCCGGATGTCATTGAGCATGTCAAATTCTCCGGCACAACCTGGTTTAAGGATGGGTTTTATTACTGCCGATTTCCTGATCCGGATGAAAATGCAAAGTTCTCTGCTGCCAATCAATACCATTCGGTCTATTACCATCAGCTGGGATCCGGACAGGATCAGGATGAACTCATCTACCGCGATGAGGAAAATCCGAATTTTACGATGGGCATCGATATTACGGAAGACGAGCAATATCTGATACTGACCAAAAGCAGCGGCACAGATGGCTTCGAGACCTGGTACAGACCAGCTGATGCCACGGGTCCTTTTGTGCCGCTCTTTACCGGATTTGCTCACAAAAACTCCATCATCGACCATGATCAGGATGCATTTCTCGTACACACAGACATTGATGCACCCAAATACCGGTTGATCCGTGTAGCGCTGAACCGTCCTGAGCCTGAAAACTGGAAAGAGATCATTCCTGAAACCGAGGATCTTCTGCAGGGCGTGTCCAGTGCCGGTGGTAAATTGTTTGCCGATTATCTCAAAGATGTTACCACCCGTGTTTATCAGTTTGAGCGGGATGGCAGTGGCAAAAAGGAGATCCGTTTACCTGGTCTGGGTAGTGCTGGCGGATTTTACGGCAAAAAGGATTATCAACAGCTCTTCTATACCTATACTTCATTTCTGTACCCTCCGACGATCTTTTTGTTTGATATCACAAGTGGTTCTTCAAAACCATTTTTCGAAACACCTCTAAAATACAATCCGGAGGAATTTACGGAAGAGCAGGTCTTTTACACCAGTAAGGATGGAACCCGGGTGCCAATGTTTCTGGTCCATCGAAAAGGACTTGCCCTCGATGGGCAAAATCCGGCGTTCCTATACGGTTATGGAGGATTCAACATTTCTCTGACCCCTTACTTTAGTCCGATGCGCATCCTGATTCTGGAAAACGACGGAGTTTTTGCCCTGGCCAATCTGAGGGGTGGCGGCGAATACGGCGAAGAGTGGCACCGTGCAGGAATGCTGGATAAAAAACAAAATGTATTTGATGATTTCATTGCTGCAGCGGAGTTTCTGATTGATACGGGTTTTACCTCAAAAGACAAACTGGCCATATCAGGTGGATCCAATGGAGGACTGCTGGTTGGAGCAGCCATGACCCAACGACCGGATCTATTTGCAGTGGCATTTCCGGCGGTCGGTGTGCTTGATATGTTGCGTTACCAAAAATTCACCATCGGGCATGCCTGGGCCGTTGAATACGGGTCCAGCGACAACCCGGAACAATATCCTTATTTGAAAGCCTATTCTCCTCTGCACAATTTAAAGGATGGGGTACATTATCCATCTACGTTGGTTACAACCGGGGATCACGATGACCGCGTGGTACCGGCACATTCTTTCAAATTTGCAGCGCGACTCCAGGAAGCTCATCAAGGTGAAAATCCGGTACTGATTCGTATCGAGACCGATGCCGGTCATGGAGCGGGAAAACCTACCGGCAAAATCATCGAAGAAGGCGCCGATGTTTTATCGTTCTTCTTTTACAACACCAATAGTCCTGTGAAATACTTAAAAGGCTGACCTTTCACCCTTTTGACATATAACCGGACCCAATATAAATTGACTGACTTACCAATGAATCGAACTGCTGGACATAAAAAATTTCGCCCTTTGATCAACGCATTAACATCTGTCATTGGGTTTACCTTGCTTACTTCCTGTCAGGGCCAGCCATCCGTCCAGTTCACCCTATCTTTTGAGCAGGCATCCAGGCATCAGTTTCATGTGCAGATGCATCTTTCCGAATGGGATATGGATTCGCTTACACTAAAAATGCCCACCTGGATGCCGGGATTTTACCAATACATGCATTATGCTGCCGCAGTAACTGACTTCCAGGCTTATGACGGTGCTAAATCCGCTATCCAATTTGAACATCCCAATGAAAATACCTGGTTGCTAACCGGCACTTCAAAAAAGGAAATTTTCCTCGATTACGATGTTATAACCAGCCGGCGGTTTGTGGCCAATAGTTATGTGGACTCGCTCCATGCGTATATAATTCCTGAGAGCGCTTTCCTCTACCCTGACGGCCATCTTGATCTTCCATCGACCATTAAGCTAATACCTCAATCCGCCCGACACCTGGTTGCCACCGGATTGACACCCCAAAACGAAAGTAACTCAATCTTTTACGCTCCGGATTTTGACATTTTGTATGATAGTCCGATCCTAGTGGGCGATCTCCAGGAATTGCCTTCATTTGAAGTCCGTGGAGTAGGCCACCGTTTTTTTGCCTACCAGCCCGGCGATTTTGACCAGGAAAGACTTATCGATGGGTTGCACAAAGTGGTCGAATCCGCTGTTGAAATTTTTAATGATATCCCATACCAGGAATACACATTCCTTGGCATCGGACCTGGTCGCGGCGGAATTGAACATCTGAACAACACTTCCTTCGGATTCAGCGGGGACCAGCTTCGCGATGATGCAGGGTACATCCGGATGTTCAATTTTTTAGGACATGAGTATTTCCATCACTACAATGTCAAACGTATTCGTCCCTTTGAATTAGGCCCCTTTGATTACGACAAGGGGTCCAAGACGAATCTTCTATGGGTAAGTGAAGGGCTTAGTGTTTACTACGAATACATAACGGTACGGAGAGCCGGGTTGGTGGACGAAGCCACGCTCCTGAATCAGTTCGCCGGAAATATCAAAGGTACGGAAGAAGACCCCGGCCTCCCCTATCAATCGCTCGCCCAGGCAAGTTATGCCACCTGGCAGGACGGGCCCTTCGGTGGAAATAACGGGGAGGATGACCGATCCATTTCCTATTACGAAAAAGGGCCGGTGGTCGGCCTGCTTTTGGACTTTACCATTCGTCATGCAACCCAAAACGAAAGTTCCTTGGACGATGTCATGCAAATGCTCTACAAAAAATATTACAAGGCACAGGGTCGCGGTTTTACAGATGCCGAATTCCAACAGACTTGTGAAGAAATTGCCGGTATCCCGTTGGACGAATTCTTTGAATACATCTACACGACCAAACCGCTGGACTACGGCCGCTATTTAGCTTATGGTGGCTTGACCTTAATTGCTCGACCAAGAGCTGTTGATCCCTCCAGTACAGAATACCTTCTGGAACGAATTCCCGAGCCGGATGAACTCCAGAAAAAAATCTACGCCGATTGGGTACATCATGAATGATCCGTTCTGTCCACTTTTGAAATCACAACCGTGAACCTTCTTCGGCATTGGCTAGCAACCCTGCGATACCAGAGCCGAAAATAAGGGATAGAATATTTACTATATATATCTTGAATGTAGCTTAATAGGATTGCAAGCACAGCCATCAACGATAAATCACCGATGGATTTTTGTTCCGACTTAAGCACCGCCTTAATTCACCTCTTTCTCCGGATTCATTACAAATTGCATCCGGTTATTGGCATTAAAATAAGTAGCTGCCGCTTCCTGCAGATCTTTGGCTGTCAGCGATTCAATGCTGGACTCCAGTGAAGGCAAAAGCAGCTTGGAAAGCGGATACCCATAATAGTCGCAGTCTTCGACACCATTTAACCAAAAGCGATTTTGCTCCATACTTTTGATACGGGTCTGCTTCTGCGTTTCGGTAACCTTGTGCAAATCCTCGTCAGAAACACCATCTTCAGCAACTTGCCGGATGGTCTCCGAAGCGGTGTTGATCAATTCCTGGGTGCGGGGTGGATCACAGTTGAAGGAAATAACCAACGAATATTCAGATTTTGGATCGCGGCTTACATTTCCGGATAAGCCTACCCCATAAACCCCGCCTTTATCTTCGCGCATGGATTCACGTAATTTGATCCGCATCAGGTCTACCATGGAATTAAAGCGATACCTGGAGGCATCATCCCAGGTAATTGGCCCGTGGTAAACGATCTGAACGGTAGTTTTTGGAGCTTCTCCTCGTTCCCAGGTCTTATCGATAACTCCGTTAACCAATTCAATGCCATTGTCTTTCCAGTGTTCCTTACGACCCGTATTCGGTAGGTTGCCTAAGTACTCCCGCGTCATGGTTTGTAACACTTCCGGGTCGAAGTTGCCTACAAAATAGAAGGTAAAGTCCCCGGCATTGGAGAAGCGGTCCTCGTAAATGGCGAAGATTGAGTCCAGATTAAGGTCATTGAGTTCTTCTACCGTAGGATATCCAGTCCGTGGATGGTTATTGTACTTGATCTTGGTGGTCTGATCGTAGAAAAAGAAATTAGGATTAGCGTCCAGGTTTTCAATGAACGCTTTTTGCTTGGCAACATAAGACGCAAAGGCCTCTTCATCCTTGCGCGGATCTTTAAAATAAAGATAGATCAACTGGAACAGCACTTCCAGATCTTCCGGAGAAGCGGAACCCGAAAATCCTTCCGACTGTGAACCAATCGTTGGGACCACTGAAACCCGCTTTCCGGTTAACATTTTTTCAAGCTGAACTTCCGTGAAAGCACCCAAACCGGATTGATTGATAATGGATGAGGCAAAACGCGCCTGTAAAAACTTTTTATCGTCATACAATGAGGTCCCGCCATCACTATAAGCGCTCATAAGAATCTCATCATTTTTATAGGTCGTAGGTTTGGCGAAAACACGGATGCCATTAGCCAGCGTCCAATCCATGACGCCGGTCGCATCATCGGTTTTCTTCTCCACGATCGGCACCGGCACCAGATCTTCACTAAATAAAGGAGCTTCTGTCACTTCATCAACATAAGCATCAACCGATGCACCGGAAACCTGATCAATTAAGGTCAACAATTCAGTCTCCGAGGGAAGCGGTGAATCTTCTTTCTGCGGACCGGTCACGATTAGTGTCCTGTTTTCTTTGGTGATCCATTGTTTGGCGAGGGCATCAACATTTACCAATGGGATTTCCGGCAATAATTGCTGAACGAGCCTGTAATATTGCTCGGCGCTGAGTATTGGACCTCCATCGGTAAAATAGCTGACCAGGTCCGAAGCCAAATCACCCGACTCTTGTTTATCGCGTTCGCGCGCCAAGCGCTCAGCCGCCTTCAGGATTTCCGTTTTACTTCTATCCAATTCCGTTTCGGTAAACCCATGCTGGAGCACGCGCTCATTCTCATGCAATACGGCAGTCAATCCTTTCTCGACTCCTCCTTCCTGCACAACGGCATACGAGGTATAATTGGACACATGACCTAGCCCTCCGCTGTATCCTGAGTAAGCAAATAAAAAGGGAGGGTCCGCCTTCTGGGACAATTCGGAAAGCCGGTTATTCAACATGTTATTGTACAGACTCCTGGTCAGGGATTCCTGAAAATCAGCTTCTGTCCGGGTATGGTATTCAGGATGGCGGTATAACAGTTGCACTGCTGTGTTGGTAGCTTCCTTGTCCGAACAAATCGAGACCAGGGTTTGCCCATTCATCGGCACTGAATATTTTTCGCGAGGTCGCTCGGGTTGAGGATTGGAGAGTGCACTGAATTGTTGTTTAATCCGGGTCTCCATCTCATCCAAATCCACATTGCCGACTACAATAACAGCCATTTCATCCGGTCTGTACCAGTCTTTGTAAAATTGTCTGATCCGGTCGTAACTAATCGTTTCGATAATTTCCGGTTTACCGATTGGCAAGCGCTCCGCATAACGGGAATTTTTGAAAAGGACGGGCAAGTACTGCTGCTGCATCCGCTGCCCTGCGCTCAGACCGGTACGCCATTCCGAGACGACCACTCCGCGTTCCTTGTCAATTTCTTCATCATCAAAACTTACACCTCCGGCCCAGTCATGAAGCACCAGCATGCCTTTCGACAACTGCACCGAATCGTCGGTCCTAACTTGTAACATGTAGACGGTCTCATCAAAACTGGTGTAGGCGTTCAGGTCTGCTCCAAAACGGGTTCCAACGGACTCCAGATAATCCACCAATTCATTCTTGCTGAAGTGTTCCGACCCGTTAAATGCCATATGCTCGACAAAATGGGCTACACCAAGCTGATCGGGATCTTCCTGTAAGGAACCAACTTTCACGACCAACCGAAGTTCCGCGTGATTTTCCGGTTTGTTATTGTTCTGGATAAAGTAGGTCATCCCATTGGTCAATGTTCCCTGTCTGATGGAGCTATCCATAGGTAAAGGAATCTCTCCGGCCGTGGCCGGCATAACTTCCTGTGGCATCGCAGGTGTCGCCGGGGTGACCGGCTGCTGAAGCGTTTGACTTGTTTTAGGTGTGCAGGCAATGGCCAATAGCAGAGCAAGGCCAAAGGAAATCAGGCGGAAATTTTTCATAAGAATGAATTTGGATGGATAATCGAAAAAATCATCTTGACCCCATGGTAGTGCATGGTGTAAAACCTATATAACGTAAAAATAATCTAAAAGGTGTATCGGATCAATCCGGAAGCCGTTTAGCGGCGCATCTGGTTCATATTGCCCATCATGTTGGCCATTCCTTTGCCCTTACTCAATTGATGCATCATCTTACGCATTTGATCAAACTGCTTGATAAACAAATTGATCTCATGGATGTTATGTCCGCACCCTTTTGCAATGCGTCGTTTGCGGCTCATGTTGAGCAATTCAGGTTTGTTCCTTTCTTCCGGGGTCATCGAAAAGATGATGGCTTCAACTTTGGCGAAAGCCTTATCGTCGATTTCCAGGTTTTTGGTCATCTTACTCATGCCCGGGATCATATTCATAAGTGATTTGATATCACCCATTTTTTTGATCTGCTTGATCTGACCCAGAAAGTCATTGAAGTCAAATTTATTCTTGCGGATCTTGGCCTCAAGACGCTTAGCCTCTTTTTCATCAAACTGTTCCTGTGCTTTTTCTACGAAGGAAACGATATCCCCCATACCCAGGATCCGTTGTGCCATCCGTTCAGGGTAGAAGACGTCCAGCGTTTCCATCTTCTCGCCCATGCTGACAAACTTGATGGGTTTGCCTACCGTATACTTGATGGAAAGCGCTGCACCACCGCGGGTATCGCCATCCAGTTTGGTCAGGACCACGCCGTCGTAATCGATCACCTCGTTGAAGGCGGCGGCAGAGTTTACTGCGTCCTGGCCGGTCATTGAGTCCACCACAAAAAGCGTCTCGGAAGGTTGGATCGCCGCTTTAATTCGGCGGATCTCATCCATCATGGCCTCGTCGATCGCAATCCGACCGGCTGTATCCACGATGACTACATCATGTTTATTGGCTTTTGCAAACTCAATGGCGCGCTGTGCAATATCAACCGGATCTTTGCTTTCGAGGTCCTTGTATACCGGAACTCCAATTTGCTCTCCGATCACAGATAACTGATTGATGGCAGCCGGACGGTAAACGTCCCCCGCCACCAGTAAGGGCGATTTCTTACGCTTTTGTTTCAGAAAATTAGCCAGTTTGCCGGAGAAGGTGGTTTTACCGGAACCCTGAAGACCGGCAATCAGGACAATACCAGGATTCCCGGTAATATTGATGCCGACCGACTGGCCGCCCATTAATTCCACCAGCTCATCCATCACGATCTTCACCATCAATTCGCCTGGCTTGACCGCTTGGAGGACATTCTCAGTGCCTAATGCTTTATCCTTAACCTTATCGGTGAATTCTTTGGCTATCTTATAGTTCACGTCTGCCCCGACCAGTGCGCGACGAATTTCTTTGATGGACGTGGCTACATTTAATTCGGTTAGCTTCCCTTCTCCTTTTAAGTTCTTAAAGGCACTCTCTAACCTCTCATTCAGACTATCAAACATAATGCGTATTTAAGATCTGCTTTCCAGCTTCAAAGTTAATTTTTGGTCTATCCGCAGGAGCGGCAATAATGCATGCAAATATAGGTAAATGCTATCTTTGTAGTTTAGTTCATTCTTAAACAATCCCCATGCGTCACTTTCTTCCATTCGTCGTGATTATCCTACTGTCAGGACTGATAACCTGTAAGGTCCAGGACGAACAACTTAGCCCGGATCTCCTGCATTTTGATGCTACCGGCGATACGATGGCTCTCGATCTGGCAGCCCAGGTATTGGAAACCAATGGTGGCCAGCAAGCCTGGTCGGAATCCAGATACGTCGCGTGGACATTTTTTGGACGCCGTCGTCTGGTATGGGATAAATGGGGGCAACAGGTACGCATCCACTATACCGACGGAAGTATGGATATGAGCCTGCATATACCGGACACAACCGGCATGGTCTGGAAAAACGGTGTCGTCATGTCGGAACCCGATTCACTGGACAAATACCTTAATCAAGCCTACCGGATCTGGATCAACGACAGCTATTGGCTTTTGATGCCGTTTAAGCTCAGGGATCCGGGTGTTCACCTATCCTATATCGAACGGGATACCACGCAAAACGGGACTTCAGCGGATGTTCTTGAAATGGAGTTCACAGCTGTCGGGGTTACCCCTCAAAATAAATATCATATCTGGATTGGAGGAGAGCCCAAGGAAGTATTACAGTGGGCTTATTACCGGAATGCTCAGGACTCCCTGCCCGGCTTCACGAATCTTTGGACTAATTATCAACCCTATGAACCGACGGGGATCGTACTATCTTCCGGTAGAGGTCCTGGGCGCGAAATGGGCGACATAAAGGTTTATAAGGAATTACCCGAACAAACATTTTCAGAGGTCACAGCAACCAATTGGTAACCAATGACCTTCTTCATTATAAAAATACAGCCATGCGCAAGCTAACTTTTTTTCTCCCCCTGGTGCTGTTGTTTACCCAGTGCAAACCGGCAGTAGAAACCCAGGATACCATTGACGCCAACCTCAGTGATACGGTTAAAGCGGAAATTCAGGCTAAGCTGGATCAATACGTCACCGTACCATTAACCACTGATCTTGCATCCCTTACCGATAAAGAACGTCAAATGATTCCGATCCTGATGGATACGGCACAAGTTATGGACAATCTTTTCTGGTACGAATCCTACGGAGGCAAGGACAAGTTTCTTGAAGCCAATCTGGAGCCTACGGCAAAACGATTTATGGAAATCAATTACGGTCCCTGGGACCGGCTGGATGACAACAAGCCATTTTTACCTGGTGCAGGAACCAAACCAGCCGGTGCAAACTTCTATCCAACAGATATGACCAAGGAAGAATTTGATGCAGCAGATATTCCGGACAAGGCGGACTTATATACATTCATTCGCCGGGACCCTGACGGCAAGCTGGAAAGCATTCCTTACCACGATCAATTCAATATGGCTGTGAACCGGGCTGCAGAACTGCTGAATCAGGCCGCAACACTTGCCGAAGATCCCGGGCTGAAAAAATACCTTGAGCTAAGAGCCAAGGCCTTGGTTGATGATGACTATCAGAATAGTGACCGGGCATGGTTGGACATGAAAAACAACACGCTGGATATCGTAATCGGTCCCATCGAGACCTATGAAGACCAGCTCTTTGGATACAAAGCTGCACATGAAGCTTATGTATTGATCAAGGATCAGGCCTGGAGCAAGCGGCTGTCCCGGTTTGCTCAATTCCTGCCGGAGCTACAGGCAGGCTTGCCCGTACCGGCAGCCTATAAAACAGAAAAGCCAGGGACCGACACTGACCTGAATGCGTATGATGTGGTCTATTATGCCGGCCAGGCAAATTCTGGTGGGAAAACGATCGCCATCAACCTACCCAATGACGAACAGGTTCAGTTGGAGAAGGGCACAAGACGACTCCAGTTGAAGAATGTGATGCGTGCTAAATTTGATAAAATTCTAATCCCCCTTGCTAAAGAGTTAATTGATTCCGATCAGGTCTCATTGATTAATTTTGACGCTTTTTTCGCCAACACCATGTTTCACGAGGTTGCACACGGCCTGGGCATCAAAAACACCATCGATGGCAAAGGAACCGTCCGCATGGCACTCAAGGAGCATTACTCGGCACTGGAAGAAGGGAAAGCGGATGTCCTGGGCCTATACATGGTCAAACAGCTCCATGACAAAGGTGAAATCGAGGGGGATTACAAAAGTAATGTCGTCACTTTCATGGCCAGTATTTTCCGGTCAATCCGGTTTGGTGGAGCAGATGCACACGGTCGGGCCAATATGGTACGTTTTAATTTCTTTAAGGACATGGGAGCATTTGAACGCGATGAGGCCACCGGAAAATACCGGGTAAATTTCGATAAATTCCAGCTAGCAACGGATGCACTGTCTACCAAAATCCTAACCTTACAGGGAGATGGCGACTATGCCGGTGTAGCAAAATTTGTCACTGAAAAAGGCATTGTCTCGCCGCAATTGCAAGCCGATCTGGATCGTTGTGCAGCATTAGGTATTCCGGTAGACTTGATCTTTGATCAGGGGAAGGATGTAGTTGGTCTATAACTGGAAAACCGATTCAGCTAATTATTTGTTCTGAAATCCAGCGGATTTGTAGGTCTGCTTCCAATTTGTTTGACCAGATTAATTTGGACTAAAATGAAAACGTACTCTTTTTTGCGCACCGTCCTTTATGTATTCTTACTGGCAGCAGGTTTTTTGATGGGAGTCTCCTGGCAGAACCGCAGCGCGTCAGATGATCAGGAGGATATACAGCCTGTATCGGGAGAAGTGACATCGACACCGGTTCCAACGACAACCGGTGAGCGGGAATCTACTCCTGCAGCTCCGCTTCTGGATAACGAGCAACATACGATCGATTTATTTCAACATGCAGCTCCGGCGGTCGTGTTCATTAACACCAGTGTTTATGAAAAGGATTACTGGTCTACCAATGTTTATGAATTGCCTCAGGGGTCCGGTTCAGGCTTTATCTGGGATAACCAGGGACATATAGTAACTAATTATCATGTGATTGAGTCTGCCATCAATGGTGGAAAAGCTACCGTAACACTCGCCGATCAGTCGGTCTGGGAGGCAGAAATCATCGGTTATGCTGCTGAGCGGGATCTGGCCGTATTAAAAATAAAAGCATCACCCAGTCAATTGACAGCCATCAACGTTGGGGCATCACACGACCTCAAAGTGGGTCAATCGGTTTATGCCATAGGCAATCCATTTGGTTTGGACCAAACATTGACCACCGGAGTAATCAGCGCACTCGGACGGGAAATTCGTGCAAAAGACGGCACACCGATTCGTGATGTCATCCAGTCCGACGCGGCCATTAACCCCGGCAATTCAGGAGGACCGCTCCTCAATTCATCGGGTCAACTGATCGGTGTTAACACCGCGATCTATAGTCCCTCCGGAGCTAGCGCAGGCATTGGATTTTCGATACCGGTCGATGAAGTTCGTTCCGTAATTCCTGACCTGATCCAATATGGCAAAATTCGACGCCCTTCCCTGGGAATTGTACCCTATACATCCACCAGCTATAAGATAAACGGCGTACTGATCCTTCAGGTAGCGCAAAATTCAGCCGCTGAAAAAGCAGGGCTGCACGGGACAGACCGCGATCGCTTCGGCCGGATCCAGTGGGGGGATATCATTGTTCAAATCGATGATGATGAAATCACCAACCTGATAGAAATGCGTTCTGTTCTGGAAAAACATAATGCGGGAGATCAGGTTAAAGTTACAGTCATCCGGAATGCAAATAGCGGAAGCCAGAAAGAGGTTACCGTTGACCTCGTGCTGGATGATGTGAACTGAGCCTATGCAGACCTTCTCTCTCTTTGATTTAAACGAATACATCCGGCGGGTCATCGCTCTGAATTTTACGGATGCCATCTGGATAACCGCGGAGATTAATCAGGTGGGGTCTTCCCGTGGTCATTATTATCTGGACCTGATCCAAAAAGATGAAAAAAGCGATCAGATCATCGCTCAGGCTCAGGCAGCCATTTGGAGCAGTCAATACCGTTTTTTGGTTAAAAAGTATCCGGACATCCTGGATAACCTCCTGCAAGACGGAACTGAAGTCCGCCTCAAAATCAAGGTCGACTTTAATGAGCGTTATGGCTTGAAGTTGATCATTGAAGACCTTGACGCACAATATACTTACGGGCAGGCAGCCCTTAAACGGCTGCGCGTCATAGAAACCCTTCAACGGGAAGGACTGATCGGCAAAAACAAACAAGTCTCCTTGCCCCCGGTAGTTCAGTACATCGCCATGATAAGCTCTTCGACCGCAGCAGGCTTTCAGGATTTCCTCAATCACCTTGGAGAAAACCCATACGGATATCGGTTTCATGTCACCCTTTTCTCCACTGCTATGCAAGGCATCAATACCGAGCGGGAGGTGTCGGAAGCCCTGGAACAGATAGCCGAACGACGGGATGAGTTTGATGCCGTTTGTATCGTCCGTGGAGGAGGATCAAAACTGGATCTGGCTGCCTTTGACAGTGAAGCATTAGGCCGGAAAGTAGCCTGGTTTCCCTTACCTGTGTTGATCGGAATTGGCCATGACATCGACCAAACGATTTTGGACCTCGTCGGGCACTCGTCGCTAAAGACTCCTACAGCAGTAGCCGACCTGATTATAGATCATAATGCCCGATTTGAGGGACTGGCTGAGGAAATGGCTAATCGGATAACACTTCTAATCAGACAACGCCTCCAACTGGAGTCAAGAAATTTATTTGCCATCCGGCATGATCTGCATCGCGTCATAAAAGTGCCGATCTTACGGGCACAACACCAGCTAGAACACTATCAAGAATTACGGTCCACTTTAATGAAATCCTATTTCCGTGAATTCAATCTGAAATTGGATCGGATGGAGGAGCAATTAAACTGGAAGAACCCGTTATTTCTGATGGAAAAAGGATATGCCTGGGTATTTACCGGAGGAAAACCCGTTCACTCCGTTCGGGAAGTGAGCCCTGGCGATGAAATAACCAGCTACCTTAAGGATGGCCAGGTAACCAGTACCGTGACCGATGTAAAAACGAGAAAACCATGAAAGGAGTAAAAACGTATCAGGATGCCTACCGCCGATTGCAAGCCATTTTAAAATTATTGGAATCGCAAGAGGTAGCTGTGGATGACTTGCCTAAACTGGTTGAGGAGTCCCAGCAATTATTAGATTACTGCCGGGATCGACTGCGCACTACCGAAAAACAACTGGAAGACTACTTTGAAGAAGAATGATTGGGTGTAAAAAGCTTTCCTCCGCGGTCTGAAGCCAACGCACTTTGCACCCTCCAAAAAATCCAAAGCAAAGCCAGTCCGGTAATCAGTCCCATACTGACATCCTTAAGAAAATGTTCCGCCAGATAAATCCTTGAAAAACCCACCAATCCGGTTACCAATGCCAATAATGCGGCGAGCAGTCCGTTTCTGCTTCGCAGTGCCAACCATCCGTAAAGAGCGACTGCAGACATGGTATGCCCGGAAGGAAATGAGTCCAGTGTAGCCCTCCATGAAACGCCGGGGATGGATTGCATATGGCTAAACCCTGCCCAAGCGAGAGCAGGTCTGGGCTGCGCAAAATAGAGTTTGAGTGCCAGACTAAGTGCTAAAACCAATAGTCCCAGGAGCCCTATCTGGCTGATGTTGCGAAATTGTCGCTTTATTCCCAAATAGAATGCCACGATAAAATACATCCAAACTTCACCTAATCGAGTGATCCATTTGAATGCAAAATCGGCGAATGGGTTTCTGATCAATTGAATGTGATCCAATTCGCTACCCACCGGATATTGTCCTAGGAAAACCAGGGTTAACATCCATAGTCCCAGAATTAGCAAGGAATAAACGACCAGTGCCTTTAACTCCATCGAAATAGTTTGGAGAAGAATTTCTGGATGCCCATGGTATAGGTATCCAGATTCATCAGTTTGGAATCACGCATCGCACGTAAAGTCAGCGTAAAACCCATAGCAAAGATGATCAAAACGGGAAGCCAGGCGCCTAGAACCGGGTTTATCGCCAAAGACTCTGCCATCTTACGCATCATAATTGATAAGATGATGAATAACGCAAAGAAGAATATCGCAATCAAAAACGGAAAACCAAATCCCCCTTTCCGTACAATAGCTCCCATCGGTGCACCGATAAAGAGGAATATCAAGCAGGCAATAGCCAAAGCAAATTTGGAATGCAACTCAAACAGAAATTTTGCTTTTCGCTCAAGGAGATTTTGTTCCTCTGCCTCCCGACTCAGAATTTCCTGCACGATCCGGCTGCTTTTCGATTGGGCCGCATAAAACAGCCGCGAGTACTCAGCGCTGGCAAAGTGTTTCTCCAGATGTCCAGGCCCGACACTACCTGCAACCAGTTCTACCGGAGGTGCGTAACGTCCGATATAATATTCGTCAGCTTCATCTTTGGGCACGCCGGTCTTTTGTTTGATCCGGTCCATAATGATATTGCGAGGCAATCCGTTGGGAATGTTTTCCCCATTCTCCAGGGAGGCCATAGCTCCTTGCTTCCAATTCTCCCCTTTTGTCGAATCGGCACCCAACAAAAAGTTCGGATATTTTTCGAGCAAATCGGGATTGACATTTGCCAATTGCTGATTAAATGTGTCTACATCCAGTATTAGCTCCCGGCTGGTCTTCATGTACTGGTGCGACTTGAAGAGATCCTGATCCGTCATATCCAGATCAAACTCGGACATATCATTGGCTTTGTGCCAATTCTTAAAATTTACCCGTACAAACGGGTAGGATATTTTATTATCATTAGAAATACGGCGACTCTGTTCATTATACATGTGCCCGTCATGCAGCGACATGACAAAATACCGGCCATCCGAAGTAATGAACATTTCACCGGTTTTAGAATGGATCATATCGATATTCGCTTCGTTGCGATCCTGATTGTAGATGTACACATTGTTGATGTCCCGTTGATTCACCCCTTTCTCCTGAACCCAAATTGCAGTATTCATGAAGTCCTCATTAAAGATACCGGGCTCAATAGCCAGTGCCGGCTTTTGTTTGCGGATATCCCACATCCGAGAGTGGAATTGTAAATTGGCAATCGGCGACAGATAATCGTTACTCAGATAAGATAATACACTGATAAAAGTCACAAGGTAAATCAGCGGTTGCATGGTACGAAGGAGCGACACCCCGGCTGATTTTAAACTGGACAACTCGTATTTCTCACCCATATTACCAAAGACCAAAACCGAGGCGAGCAATACGGCGATGGCCAGTGCAAGCGGAAAAAGTTTTACCGATAAATAAAAGATCATTTCAACCAGGATAAACAAACCCAACCCCTTCCCCATCAGATCATCCATGTAGATGAAAATGGTCTGCATGACCAAAACAAATAATGCAATGAGAAAAGACAATGCAAAGGGAGGCAGAAAGGAATTTACCAGTAATGTATCGATTCGCTTCAACTTGAACATAGGCCTTGCAAAAGTAGGAGAATTACCTTTAGTCCGTGCGCCATACAACTCCCTAAAAAACAGAAACGCCTTGCAAAACGTTCATGCTGCCCAAAGACAATGGCCAATCCGGATCCAATAAATACTTGAATCCATCGAACGAGCAACTAATTTTTGCGTTTCTTGCCCCTACAATATTTACTTTCTTGTCCATAGTGTATTGATTAACAAATCGTTAAATATGCAACCATACGTTTGTTCCGGCAATTCGACTTAATAAGGCCGGCTTTCGTGTAACCTATTCTCTTTTCATTCGATCTTCTAATACCATGGATGCGATAAAAGAACTCATCACACCAATTCAGGATAAACTTTTCCGGTTTGCACTCCGGATGGTCGGAAGCGTGGAAGAAGCTGAGGATGTGGTTCAGGAAGTCTGGATCAAATTATGGAAACAGAAAGATTACCTGGACAAGATCCAAAACGTCGAGGCCTGGTGCATGCAATTAACGCGCAACATCTCCATCGACCATCTCCGTTCCAAACACCGGAGGACAGAAGGACTGGATGGAGTGCGGCAATTTGAATCACATGATCACACTCCGGATCTGGCTCTATCAAAAAAAGACCTATTCCAGAGGATCCAACATATGATGAATGACCTTCCTGAACAACAAAGGGATGTCATGCATCTGCGGGATATCGAAGGTTATGCCTATCAGGAAATCGCGGACATGCTCAACCTGACCCTGAACCAGGTGAAAATTAATCTGTTCCGGGCGAGGACCACTATTCGTAAACAAATTGAACAATTACAAGCTTATGACAGCGCCAAATAAATCCATACAGGAACTCTTGCGCAAATACTGGGCAGGAGAATCCACGCTGGAGGAAGAACAAACCTTGATCCAACACTTCGGAGATGATGACTTCCCAATGGAGGATGATACCGCTGATGCCATCTATTTCCAGTTTTTACAGGAAGCTCGTCAGATGTCCACATCCCGGGATTATACCAAACATCTTGAACAATCACCCCGTCCTACAGCCAGGCGAATCAGTCTATGGTCCCGGGCTGCAGCTATAGCAGCTGTATTTATAGGAGTGGTGTGGGCGACCTTCCACTTTCAACACAAAGCAGCTCAGGATACGTATGAAGACCCTATGGCTGCCTGGGAAACGACTAAAGCAGCCCTGGCGGTAATAAGTATAAAAATGCAAGAAGGAACCAAATCCATGGAAAGCATTCAGGAGTTGGATAAACTTCAGATAATTCGAGAAAACTAAACCTGATTCATAAACAAATTAAAATTCGGATTCAATCATGAAAAAGTTGCTAATAGCATGCGGATTCCTGGTATTTGGAGTCACTGCCTCAATGGCCCAAGCGGATGCCATTACCAAATATTTTGACAAATACCTTAACGACGAGTCATTTTCGGTGGTCTACATCAGTCCCAAAATGTTTGACCTGGTCTCCAAACTGGATGTCGATGACATGGACCAGGATACCAAGGATGTGCTTAAAGACCTGAAAGGCCTACGGATACTGACCAAGAATTCGGACGGTCAAAAGTATTACCAGGAGGCCATGAACATCCTGAATACAAAAGAATATGAGACATTAATGACCGTGCGAGACGGCGATTCCAACGTTCGATTCTGGGTGAAAGAAGATCCGGCAAATTCCAACCGCATCAATGAGTTGTTGCTCCTGGTTGGCGGTGAAGACTTTGCACTGATCAGCTTTATTGGAAACATAGACCTGAAAAAAATCTCCAAGCTTTCGGATAAAATGGATGTCAAAGGCATGGAGCACCTTGAAGATCTGGACAAAAAGCAAAAAAACGACTAACATGAAAAATTTCATTCTGCTAAACCTGACTTTTTTATGCCTGTTCCTGCAACCTCAAGCCAAAGCACAAAGTGCCATCGATGAATTCATGTCCTATTACAAGGGATACGATGATGCCCTACAACTCTCTTTTCCTGGTTTTGTAGCGCGTATTGGAATTGATATTGCAGCCAAAGAAGAGCCATCGCTGGCATCTTTATCAAACCGAATCTCTTCACTTCGCTTTCTCATCATCGATCAGCATGTGGAGGGGTTAACTTCGGATGTAAAATTCCTGAAAAAAGATCTCCGGCGCGAAGGCTTTGAAACCTTATTCATGGTGCGTGACGATGGTGATGAAGTCCATCTTTTTTTGAAGGAGGACAGTAAAAACCGGGATCAACTGATCCTGCTGATCCAGGATAATGAGGACAACAATCTGTTACTATTTCAGTTAAAAGGCCGGTTTAATGAGGACGACCTGAATAATCTCAAAGATCATATGGTTGTATCAACACGCTGATTCTACGTACTTACCTTGGATATAATCGATGCCTGGGATATCTTTATCTCAGGCATTCTTTTTTCCAAATTGACCTAAACCATATCGATGAAAATTCGGATTCAACTTTTACTACCCGGTATTCTCCTTGCCTTTTTTGCAATGGCGCAACCCGGCCCCACACCTGCTAGCGACCGTATGAAAGTCCGGGATCAAAATAATGCCCTGGTAGAACGTTCGCTCGTTTCTGAAGTTCCTTTCCAGGCAATTGGCCCTACCATATTCAGTGGCCGGGTCGTAGATATCGATGTCAGCCCCACGGACCCCAGTCATTTCTATGTAGCCTACGCGTCCGGCGGATTATGGAAAACGGAAAATAACGGTACGTCTTTCAAGCCTTTGTTTGACCACGAAGATGTCATTTCCATAGGCGATATAGCAGTAGACTGGTCGCGTAACATCATCTGGCTGGGCAGTGGTGAAAACAATAGCAGCAGGTCATCCTATGCCGGCAATGGGATCTATAAAAGCACGGACAATGGAAAAACGTGGCAATTTATGGGCTTGCCGGAAAGCCAGCATATCGGCAGAATCATTCTCGATCCAAAAAATCCGGATCATGTGGTCGTTGCCGTACTCGGGCACCTCTATTCACCAAATCCTGAGCGGGGAGTTTACATGACGACAGACGGAGGTAAAACCTGGCAACAGACTCTTTTTGTCGATGACAATGCGGGCGCTATCGAGCTTATTCAGGAACCCGGAAAAAGCAACATTTTATATGCCGCAACCTGGCACCGTGAACGCAGAGCATGGAATTTTGTGGAAGCAGGGAAAGGTTCAGGCATTTACAAGAGCACGAATGGAGGGAAAACATGGACGCTCCTTACGACCGAAGCCAGCGGATTTCCCACAGGGGATGGCGTTGGAAGGATAGGAATGGATGCAGTTCGCATGGGCAACCAGCTCTATCTTTATGCCATCGTGGACAACTACAACCGTCGGCCAAAAGATGAGAAAGAAGATCAAGAAGCGCTGACAAAAGCAAAAATTAAAGAGCTATCCAAAGAGGATTTCCTCAATCTAAAGGATAAAACGCTCAAAAAATTCTTATCAGATAATCGCTTCCCGGCAAAATATACGGTCCAGTCGGTCAAATCCATGGTTCGTCAGGATAAGATAGTCCCAGCTGCGCTTGCTGAATACCTGGAGGACGCTAACGCGCTTCTCTTCGATACGGAAGTGATTGGCGCTGAGGTATACCTGAGCACCGACGCCGGTAAAACGTGGAAAAAAACCCATGAAAGCTATCTTGATGGCCTCTTCTATTCCTATGGCTATTACTTCGGTCAGATTCGAATTGCACCGCAAAACCCGCAGCAACTTTATGTGCTGGGCGTACCCGTACTGCGCTCGGATGACAGCGGTAAAAACTGGTCTTCCATCGACGGAGACAACGTACACAGTGATCACCATGCGCTGTGGGCAGACCCGAATCGTGCCGGCCATCTGATTCTTGGCAATGATGGCGGAATTAATATGTCCTATGACAATGGCGCATCCTGGGTTAAATGCAACACGCCAAATGTGGGTCAATATTATCACATCTCCGTAGATATGGAGAAACCTTATAACATCTACGGAGGGCTGCAGGATAATGGCGTGTGGTTTGGTCCAAGCAACAATACGATGAATACCCGTTGGCAGGACAATGGCCAATATCCGTTTCAGGAAATTGGTGGCGGAGATGGCATGCAATCAGCGGTGGACACCAGAGATAATGAAACCGTTTATGCCGGCTCCCAGTTTGGAAATTATTACCGGACCAATAAAAACAAAAGAAGACCTACGCGTATTACGCCTGTACATGACCTGGGCGAACATCCTTTCCGCTGGAACTGGCAAGCTCCTATATGGTTATCTACCCATAATCAAGATATCTTATACATGGGCTCTAACGTGGTTCACCGGAGCCTGAATCAGGGGGATGATTTTGAAGTAATCTCCGGGGACCTAACCAATGGTGGTAAAACCGGAGATGTAGCATTTGGAACGTTGACCACCATTCATGAATCCCCGTTGCAGTTTGGCCTTTTGTATACCGGCAGTGACGATGGCTTGATCCATGTGACTAAAGATGGCGGTGGACATTGGACAAACATTAGCACCGGTTTGCCTAAAGACTTATGGGTTGCCAGGGTACAAGCAAGTGCACATGAAAAATCACGTGTTTATGCAGCCTTGAATGGTTACCGCTGGGATGACTTTACGCCTTACCTCTACGTTTCGGAAGATTTCGGTAATACCTGGACTGCTCTGGGCAAAGACTTGCCTATGTCTCCCATCAATGTTGTCAAGGAAGATCCGGTGAACCCGGATATCCTCTATGTCGGTACCGACCTTGGGGCCTACTTATCCCTCGACCGGGGGATTTCCTTTATGGCATTATCACAGGAACTTCCTTCTGTTCCGGTCCATGACCTGATCGTCCATCCACGTGATCACGACCTGATCCTGGCTACGCATGGTCGTTCACTGTACGTAGGGAGTGTTTCCGAAGTGGAGAAACTAACCCCCGATTTAATTGCAAAAAATCTGGCCCTTTTCGACCTGGAAGAACAGCGATATAGCGGCTTTTGGGGCAGGAAGTTTTCACCTTATTTCCCGGTTCGTGAGCCAGCCTTGCAAATTCCGGTTTATAGCCAGACTGCACAGAAAGCTGAATTACAAGTGCTGATGGATGATATTGTCCTCTACAGTTCATCCCTTGAGCTTAAAAAGGGCATTCAGTATCCGACCTACGATCTGTCATTTTCCGAGGCAGTACTGGACGCATACTCCGCTGCCCTGAACAAGGATAAAAAGGAAGACGACCAGGAAGAAATCAAGCCGGCCGACAATGGCAAGTATTACCTCCGGGCAGGTAAATACCAATTGATCCTTAAGTCTGGTGAAGACGAAGTGAAAAAGACGATAACCATCAAGTAAGACAAGCCAGCCGTTTCTGGCTTATTTCACCGGAGCGGGAGGAACGATTTGCTTACCAAGCAAAAAGTCAAATAAACCAGGCAATTGTTCGGCGCCGATTTTTTTGGATAGGATCTTCTTGTCTTTATCCATAACATAAATCTGGGGCGTCGTTTTTGCATCATAAACCACTTTAAACCGGGATTGATGGTAAGGATCAACCACATTAATCCATTCCTTCATCTCCGGATGCTCGTCTATGAACTCCCAGCATTTGGTATCGCCTTCCGGTTCTGTCTGGGTACGTAGTTTACTGCAGATGGCAAATATCTTTACGCCGTCATCCTTGTATTTCTGGTAGAACTCCTCCATCATAGGCATGGCTTTCTTGCAATGCCCGCACTCGGGATCCCAGATAAACAACACGGTGTAGGGACTTTCTACATCATACAGATGCAGAATCTGATTATCCTGGGTATGCATTTCCAGGTCGGGAGCTTGTTTGCCAATTAACAACGGACGCAGTGTATTTGCCGTGTTCAGGATACGATTGAGCTGATCTTCACCCAGCCAATCTGCCTTGCCTCCTGCATAATATTGATCCACCAAATGGACATAGATGGCATCATAACCGACAACTTCCGAACGTGCCGACCAATTCAGAAATTGAATAACAAAATATTTATACAACTCCTCATTTCCTTCCATTTTAGCTAGGAGGCCATCCATCTCCTTCATAAGCGAATCCGGCTCGGGAGAGACCAGCCGTTCGAGGTAATTGAAGACTTTTTGGTGGATGAATGGTGTGCGTATTAACCGGTGATCGGCGAAATCAATCTCGTCGAAGTAATGGTCCTTATAATACTGGTAATTTTGCATTTTCACCTCCTGGGTGTCCCCGGTAAACTGGGGGATCTGAGGTTCCCAGGAACTGCGTATTAAAAGACTCGCTGTGGAGCCAGGCATCAGGGCTGCCAACCGCTCTTGTGCACCCCGTACTTGCCCGTTTAAATTGATCAGATCGATTTGCATCGAATCCTGGCTGGCCGGATCGGTTTTTCCGTCGTATTTATAGAGTATCTGATTGCGTTGCAGCTCGGCAACTTTCAAATATTTTATATAATCTGCAAAAAGCTGATTGTCGTCCGAACCGACCGCTTCTTCGATGGCTGGAAAAGAATCCTGCGTGAGCAACAATGCAAACTCCTGTTCATTCTCGTTAACGATGAACTGAATGATCCGAGGAGGATTAGGTGGAATAATCAACAGGTAGACGCCAGGTTCCAGTGGTTTATTTCCTTCAAAAACATAAAAGGTATCCTGGATCAGGTAGGCAGTGTCCCGGTAATATTGATTATTTCCATAATGATTACCTAAAAAAATAGTGTCCTGGTGACAGCTGGGACAAGCGATTTCAATGTGATACCCAGGAGTCTGGGCCTGAATTCCCATTGAAATAAGCGCAAAGACTGCGAATAGAAACGTACGTAATAACTTCATAGTATCAGATTACCTACTTGAAATACAAGCATGTCAACGAAATGAAATCCAAATTAATTTCTTCGGTCCGCCAATAAATAAAGAACGGCCATTCTTACAGCAACGCCATTCTCCACCTGCTGGAGGATGATGGAATGCGGCGAATCAGCCGCGTCACTGGATAATTCGACCCCTCGGTTAATGGGTCCGGGATGCATGATGACAATATCCTTCTTCACCTTCTCCAGTTTACTACGGTTGATTCCGAAATATTGGGTGTATTCACGCAAAGAAGGGAAATATTTAATGTTCTGCCGTTCCAGTTGAATCCGTAACACATTAGCCACATCACACCATTGCAGCGTGTCCTCCACCGAATGGCTAACCTCGACGCCCAGTTCTCCAATGTAGCGGGGAATCAATGTAGCCGGCCCGCAGACCCGCACTTTTGCTCCTAATTTTTGCAAACAAAAGATATTGCTAAGCGCTACTCTCGAATGGAGTATGTCCCCAATGATCGCGATTTTTTTACCCTGTAAGGTACCTAACTGTTCCCGTATAGAAAACGCATCCAATAAGGCCTGAGTCGGATGTTCGTGTGTTCCGTCTCCGGCATTGATGATATTGGCATCGATCTTCCCCGCCAAAAATGAAGGTGCTCCGGGCGCCGGATGACGCATAACTACCATATCCACTTTCATGGATAAAATATTATTAACCGTATCCAGCAAGGTCTCCCCTTTGTTAACCGAGGAGGAAGAGGCCGAGAAATTGATTACATCTGCGGAGAGTCTCTTTTCTGCTAACTCGAAAGAAATGCGGGTACGCGTCGAACTCTCAAAAAATAAATTGGCAATGGTGGTATCGCGTAGTGAAGGGACTTTTTTGATGGGGCGATTAATGACCTCTTTAAACTGGTCCGCCGTCTCAAGTATCAATTCAATATCCTTTCGTTCGATGTATTTGATCCCCAGGAGGTGTTTCGTCGAAAGTTGAGACGCCATGCTAATCTTCTTTTTCTATTTTGTGGGCGAACAATAAGACCTGGTGCGGAGATCCATCCGGATTCCATTCAACCTGAACATAGGCTTCATCAAGGGCATCCACGCGCAGCCCTACATAATTTGCCTGGATTGGAAGATGCCGGTTAAATCGACGGTCGATCAAAGCAACCAAAGTTACTTCCCTGGGCCGGCCATAATGGGTTAACGCAGACATTGCTGCCTGGATAGAACGTCCGGTATACAGCACATCATCGACCAGGATGACCCGCTTGTCTTCCACCAGAAAAGGCATTTCATTTTCATGTGCGGCCAACGGTTTATGGCGCGTTCGGAAATCATCCCGATGAAATGTGATATCCAGCTTGCCATAAGGCAATGATTTGACCTTCAGTTCTTTGGTTAGGATATGGTGCAACCGGTTAGCCAGACAAACACCCCGTGGTTGAATGCCCACCAGACAGGATTCTGAAAAATCGCCGTGATCTTCAATGAGCTGGTGACTGAGTCGCTTCAAGGTGAGCACAAAGCGCGGTTCCTCCAATATGACACGGTCTGATACCATGGTCGCAAAGATAATTGAAACATGATCAGTATCCAGTAAATACGTCGAAGGATTTAGACCATAAATTATTTCCGGCAGGAATTAAACTTTTGAATGCAGATCACATCCAAGGTACAGTTGATTCTCCCGGCTACCCTGCTGCTTTGGTAGTCATTTTTTGTTATATACCATCATGGAGCATGCCGGTATAATATGCATTATGCCGGCTGCCCTTTAGCAGCTACTTTAGCCCAACTGTCTTTCAAATTTACGGTCAGATTAAAGACCAGATGTTCCGCCCTGCTATCGGGGTCAAGTGTGAAATAGCCTTTACGCAAGAATTGAAAACCTTCACCGACCTGAACTTCTTTAACGCTTGGCTCCACTTTGGCTCCATCCAAAATTCGCAAAGACTCCTCATTATAGAATGCGGTAAAATCACGTTCCGGATCGTCACCAGGATTTGGTACAGTAAACAGTCGGTCATACATCCTGACCTCACAGTTAAGGGCCGTATCAGCCGCTACCCAATGGATCGTCCCTTTAACTTTGATTCCCGACGTATCCTGTCCACTCTTGCTTTCCGGGATATAACGGACGTGTACTTCCGTTACCTGACCGTTGGAATCTTTGACTACATCCGTACATTCAATGATATATGCACTCTTCAAGCGCACCATATTTCCTGGAGCAAGACGAAAATATTTTTTCGGGGGATCCTCCATAAAATCATCGCGCTCAATGTACAGCACTTTGGAAAAGGGCATCTCCCGGGTTCCGGCTTGCGGATCTTCCGGATTATTTTCCGTAGGCAAATACTCGGTTTGTCCTTCCGGATAATTGGTTATGACCAATTTTAAAGGATCCAAAACGGCCATGACCCGCTGAGCTACTTTGTTCAAATCCTCACGAACGCAATATTCAAGCAGGGAGAATTCGATGACATTTTCTCTTTTGGCAATGCCGACCCGATCGGCAAATTCCCGGATCGACGCCGGGGTATAACCTCTTCGACGCATCCCACTGATGGTCGACATCCGGGGATCGTCCCAGCCCTTTACAAAACCTTCATTCACCAACCTTAACAGCTTCCGCTTGCTGGTCAACATGTATTCTACATTGAGTCGGGCAAATTCGATCTGTCTGGAAGGATAGATTTGCAGGGTTTGGATAAACCAATCGTAGAGCGGACGATGATTTTCAAACTCGAGACTGCATAATGAATGGGTTACCTGCTCCATGGAATCCGATTGTCCATGCGCAAAATCATACATGGGGTAGATGCACCAGGTATCACCCGTGCGATGGTGATGAGCAAACTTGATCCTGTACATCACCGGATCGCGCATATGCATGTTGGGGGAAGCCATATCAACTTTAGCTCTCAATACGCGGCTACCCTCTTCAAATTCACCTGCTTTCATCCGTTGGAACAGATCCAGGTTTTCACTCATAGCGCGCGTACGAAAGGGACTTTCCTTACCTGGCTCCGTCGGAGTTCCTTTCATTGCCGCAATTTCTTCGGCTGAGGAATCATCGACATAAGCCTGGCCCGCCCTGATCATTTGAATAGCCCATTCGTACAACTGGGGAAAATAATCCGAAGCATAATATTCACGATCATCCCAATCAAATCCCAGCCAACGAATATCAGCCTTAATGGAATCAACATATTCCGTATCCTCTGTAACCGGATTGGTATCGTCAAACCGGAGATTGGTACGGCCGCCATATTTCTGGGCTATTCCAAAATTCAGACAGATGGATTTGGCGTGACCAATGTGAAGGTATCCATTCGGTTCAGGAGGGAATCGGGTAATTACATCTCCCCCATGCTTATTGCTGGCCAGATCCGCTTCGATGATCTGTTCAATAAAATTTAATGATTCTTTTTCCTCTGCCATAAATTCAATCGGTTCAAAAAAGTTAATAATGGGCTCACATCCTGTCCGGCATCTCAATTCCCAGCATTTCCATGGCATGCTCCAGCACCATGGCAATCTTGCGAATCAAAACAAACCGAAATGCCATCGCTTCTTCAGATTCTGCGCGCAATATCGAAACATCGTGATAATAACGATGAAATGATTTTGCCATTTGGTAGGCGTAATTAGCTACACCGCTTGGATCAAAGTTGTTGGCAGCCTGCTCCAACGTTTCCCAATATTGTAACAATAGAGCGATCAGTTCACGCTCTTCAGTCCCTAATTGATACCCGGCATAAACGCTCGGGATAGTCATCAGATCTGCTTTGCGCAAGATGGATCGAATACGTACGTAAGCGTTTTGAACGTACGGTCCGGTTTGCCCTTGCAGATCCAACGAATCCTCAGGGTTAAATACCATCCGCTTCTTGGCGTTTACCTTCAGGATAAAAAACTTCAGGGCTCCAAGTGCTATGTTGCGAATAATTTTTTCTTGTTCCTGGGGCGGTAAATCAACCAGTTCGCCTCTTTCTGCAGCTGCTTTGCGTGCTTCACCAAGAATTTCCGCCACGAGGTCATCGGCATCTACAACCGTTCCTTCCCGGCTTTTCATTTTTCCGGTAGGAAGGTCCACCATGCCATAAGCCAGGTGAAAAAGCTGATCTGCATAAGGTTCGCCCAAGCGTTTTAATATCTCGAACAGAACTTTGAAGTGATATTCCTGTTCGTCGCCAACCACATAAACCATGCGGTCAAAATGATAATCCTGATAGCGATGCTGTGCCGTGCCGATATCCTGCGTCATATAAACCGAAGTACCGTCTGAGCGCAACAGGATCTTTTTATCCATACCGGCGTCTTCCAGATCTATCCAGACGCTGCCATCGGAATTGCGGTAGAAAATGCCTTTTTCCAACCCCTGGTCGACCGATTCCTTACCCAGCAAATAGGTTTCAGACTCGTAATAGATGGTGTCGAAATCAACACCTAATTCGGCATATGTCGTATTAAAACCGTCATAAACCCAATTATTCATTCTGTTCCACAGCTCAAGCGTTTCCGTATCGCCGGCTTCCCATTTTAACAGCATTTCTTTGGCTTGCCTACCCAACTGGCTGTATTCATTAAAATAGGTATTGGCGTACGTCTTGAAAAAATCTGCTGCCGTCTGCTCTTCTTTTTTACCGGTTATATAAATGGTTTGCGCTTCATCACTTTGTTGCCAGGACTTATACTCTTCGTCCAGCTTGCTGTTGAAAAGCACGTAATATTCACCCACGAAATGATCGCCCTTGGTCCGCGTTGAGGCTGGGGTCTTTTCTTCTCCAAAAAGTTTCCAGGCCAACATCGATTTGCAGATAGCAATGCCCCGGTCGTTAATTACCTGGGTTTTTATCACCTGATAGCCAATTGCCTTATAGATCTGAACGCAGGACCATCCAAGGAGTATATTCCGGATGTGTCCGAGGTGAAGCGGTTTATTGGTATTCGGCGAAGAATATTCGATGATGATTTTCCGGGCCGGATCGAGTGTACGGGCTGCTATATTCACCGTATCCAACAGTTCGGTCCAGATCGAATTTGCCAAGGTCAGGTTCAGAAACCCTCCTTTCACTTCATAGGCCGTAATCCAGGACTGGCTGATCAAATCGGCGCCGATAGCTTCTCCGAGTTGGACCGGATTGGTGCGCAATGCCTTAACGAAAGGAAACAATACAACGGTAAAATCCCCGGAAAACTCTCGCTTGGTTGGAGTAACGACAATTGTTCCAGAATCTACCTGATATTGATACTTTTCATCCAGTATTGCTGCAACCGCCGCTTGTATTTTAGGCCCGATTTCCATACATCCGCTTAAAGACCGACAAAATTACAAGGAATAAGGGAATTTGACCTTGTCTAGCCAAAAAAGCTAAAATGGGTCTTGCCGTAAGTCCTTAATTCTTTAAAACGAGGATGATGGTCAAAACGATGGTTGGGATTCGTCTCCAATACGAATATGCCTCCTTCCTTAAGCCAGCCATGGTTGAAAATGAGATCAGGTATCTCAGGGATCCAGGTTAGCGGGTAGGGAGGTCCGGCAAATATATAATCGAATGCTCCGCTTTTATGGGTCAGGAATCTTGATACATCGGCAAAAACGATCTTGATTCGATCGGTGATATCCAATTCTCGGGCTAATTGATGGACAAATGTGACCGCAGGACGGTGTTTGTCTACATAGGTTACTTGCTTTACCCCGCGCGAGATCAGCTCAAAACTGTGATTGCCGGTACCGCCAAAAAGATCCAGGCAAATTGCCCCGGCAAATTCCATCCGGTTTTCAAGAATATTAAATAAGCCCTCCTTGGCAAAATCGGTGGTAGGCCGGGTAGGCCATTTATCTGCCGGTGGATAAAACCGTCTGCCTTTGAAAGCGCCTGCTATGATTCTCATAAGAAGGGAGAAACTAGATCATACAATTGGAATGCCTGTAGTTCGTGCTTTTTTACAGAAGCGGAGAAAATATGATTTTGAACATGGGTCCACTTCCACTGCTTAAATTTTCGTCGCACCCACTTGTGACGGTCGCTATCCGGCGTCCATTCGCCACTCAGGTGCATGACCAGTTTGTTTGGCTCAAGCTCCAATTGGTTGACCATTAACGCCAGGTAGTAATAGATGTCTTCGTCTTTCTGCCATTCAAACAAATTCGCAAAGATCAGTTTGCCATCCACAAATACCGCCAGCGTCAAATACCCGCCCCGCACATTGGCCAGGCACAGGGTTTTGTTATGATCACCAAATTGCTCATAAAACCTTCGCAGGAGCGGTGTCAAAAAATGTGTACAGGAGACTTCAGGTAAAAACTGGTAGAGCATCTTATACAATTCGCGGTCTGCTTCGTACAAAACCTTGATGTAGTCTCTGGTGGTTATGGAGTCCGTCCAGGTTGCATCGCGGAGAGGAAGATAGAAAGCACGTTGTGCATACAAATCCCGATGTTCTTCCTGATACAAGGGAACGGGCACAAAAGTATAATGCGGCTGAATCAGGCCGACCCAAACTTCTAATTTTGACTCCTTCAGCAGTTCCGAAAGTCGAATACTTTCTTCAAGCCATTCGATGACCGATTGTTTAAAGGAAGACTTGCGTGCGGTGCGGTAAAAGGTCAGTCGCTGGTGAGCGTCAATATGGATGCAAAAAAAACTGTCTTTACCAAGCAGTAAAGACAGTTTGGGAACGGCAGATTTGTTCCCTGGAATATAAATACCTTTTGATCCTTTTTCTATCTTTTCTCCCAATTGCCCGCAGTATTTGGCGTTGTTCGATCGCCAAATTTAATCACTTTATTCGGATCATAGGAGTTATCGTAACGGGCAAAAGCCGGGTCGGCATAAGGTCCCATAAACGATTTGTATTGGGTCCCTACCTCAATAACGTTAACACTTACTTGCTGATATTCAGCAGTATCCGCATACAGATTGAACATCTCATTATCCGTATAGGGAATATTTCCGATGTGAGCAAGGTCGATACCCAGTGCACGAATGCTATCAATTGCATTGGAATAGGAAGTATCCCGCTCGAAATCCTTAAAACTAGGATCATCGGGGTCACCTTTAATATTGATGTACATAAAGCGTCCGGTGGTCAGCGTGTCTTTCAGCTGTTCCCAGGTTGGCGCGTACGATCCGGTGATATCCTGATACATGTTTTGAACTTCCCGGATCAACATCAATTTATCAATCACGGCTTGCTCACGTTTGTCCTTCATGGTCTTAAATCGGATGGGTACCGCAATGGATTCCACGACCATGTAGATTAGGGCAATGCTAATGAGCACTAAAACTAAGTTGATAATCAATCGCATAATCTGACGTCTTTAGATCGGTTTTGCGCAATTATAATTATTTTTCACCACATTTCAGTCAATAGCAAATCTTCTTTTTGGCTGAATATCCGGATCTTTGTACTTCCATTCTTAAAGATGAAAAAAAACACTTGATTGGTGTATAGCCGGTTCAAAATTGTACAAAAACCTGTTTTACTTGCGATCGAATCCTCATGCGACGACACCTCGGTGGCTATCTGGAAGGACGGCAACGTGCTCAGCAACGTGGTATCTTCCCAAATCGAACATGTCCAGTATGGTGGAATCGTACCTGAAGTAGCCTCACGGGCCCACCAGGAATCCATATTACCGGTTATGGAAAAAGCATTATCGGATGCTGGAATACGCTTACCTGAGGTAGATGCCATCGCTGTTACGGCAGGCCCAGGCTTGTTGGGATCACTGATCGTAGGGATGTCTTTTGCAAAAGGTTTGGCATTGAGCCTAAATGTCCCTCTCCTGGCTATTCACCACATGGAGGCTCATGTGCTGGCGCATTTTGCCGAACCTCCCTACCCCGGTTTTCCATTTTTATGCTTGACGGTTTCAGGGGGACATACACAGATCGTCCGGGTGAATGACTTCCTGGACATGGAAATACTTGGTGAGACGCTGGATGATGCCGCCGGTGAGGCATTTGACAAATCCGGGAAACTTTTAGGACTTGGCTATCCAGCCGGTCCTCAAATTGATCGTCTGGCTCAGGAGGGGCAACCGATATTTCCTTTTCCGAAACCGCAATTGGACGGATACCAGTTCAGCTTCTCCGGTTTAAAAACTGCCATCCGCTATTTTATTGAGAAAGAAACCAGACAAGATCCGGATTTTATCCGCCACCATCTGAATGATCTCTGTGCATCGATCCAGGCAGCTATCATTCAGGCATTGATGGAGAAATTGATCCGGGCAGCACAGGACACCGGTATTACGACCTTGGCGCTTGCCGGAGGCGTTTCGGCAAATAGTGGGTTAAGAAAAGCTGCTCAAGACGCTGCCCATCAATATGGGTGGGAGCTCTTTATCCCGGACTTTGCCTATTGTACCGATAATGCGGGCATGATCGCGGTAGCCGGTTATTACAAATATCTGGAAGCCGATTTTGCTCCGCTGGACCTGGCACCTGCCGCGCGGATGCCTTTACCAAACCGCTCGATCAGGCATTGATGAGGCGTTCCTTCATTTTTTGAAACTCCTCTTCGGTAATGACACCCTGACTTTTTAATTCCGCCAGTGATTTTAATTTTTCGACAACATCAGCTGCTAAAGCTTCTTCCTTTTCATGTTTTTTCTGTTCGCGGTTGCCTTGTTGTTGACGTTGCAAATCCTGTGCTACCTCTTTGCCTTTCTCAAACATTTCATTGTAATACTTCTTCAGACGGTCGACATCAAAATCGAGGATGGTACCACCCGTCTCGAAATGTTTGATAAAGACCTGACCCAGTGCAAAAGAGGATGCTCCGGACAAAACGGCCATGGTTATACCTCCTAAAACACTCCCGACGCCGGGGATGAACTTGACTGCACGGGCGCCTAGCCGCGCAAGTCCCGAGCCGGTCAATGAGGTTACCAGGGCCTTACCCTGCCGCTCCTTAAAGTCCACCTCATACAATTTGCACAGCTGACGGATCATATCCAACTGTATGGCACTAACGGCAAAAAAATCGGCAATTGGCACGGGGATAAATCCCGCCCCCATCGACCATATCATATGGTTCCTGATGATGGATTGGGCATGATCTTCCCGGAAATTCTTATCGTCTGTCATATTCCTGTAATTTAATGTACAGAAAGATAGCCCATTCGCACGGAGCATGCATCAATTTTCGATTCAACGCGTATTCCATGCGATGAAAGCGTTCTTTAGCCATATGAAGTTACACGACGGCTTATTGAACGGGATTGATTTGCACGGTAGTGCCTTCCGTCCGCGCAGTAAACGCCGGGGCATACAGACATTGCATCAATGCAAACCCTCCTTCGTAAGTCCCATATTGGCTTACGAAAGCGTCAAATTCCAGGATATAAGTACCCGGTCTTAGATGATCCAGGTAAAATTCTTGCGCTTCATCACGGACCACCTGGTAGTAGCTTAGTCCTGACTGCCAATGATAGCCGCTGCGCTGATCTACCGGTTCAAGGCCTGCCGCTCTTAAATCTTTAAGATAGACATAATCGAGATCACGGTCCGTTTTAAGGGTTAATCGAATCCTTAACCTT
>ERZ795053.1078-NODE-1078-length-34914-cov-7.393901_pt1 | contig 34914 bp, 33 predicted proteins | sample MGYA00375137_ERZ795053 | MGnify/ENA primary metagenome ERZ795053 (study PRJEB30182, sample SAMN05720284) | activated sludge metagenome | isolation source: Anaerobic digester | place: Hong Kong | collected 2014-12-17 ...
CGGTGGTCGACCCGGCCGGCGCCTTCCAGGGCTTCCGCGGCACCGCGACCGACATCACCCGCGAGCTCGAGGCCGAGCGCCGCGCCCAGTTCCTGTCGCGCCATGACGCCCTGACCAGCCTGCCCAACCGCAACATGCTAGCCGAGCGACTCGACGAGACGATCGCCCAGGTCGCCCGGCGACGCGAGATGGCCGCCGTGCTCTGCGTCGATCTCGACCGCTTCAAGGACGTCAACGACACGCTCGGCCACGGCGCCGGCGACGCGCTGATTCGCCAGGTCGCCGAGCGGCTCGAGGCCTGCCTGCGCGAGACCGACACGCTGGCCCGGGTCGGCGGCGACGAGTTCGTGGTCATCCAGACGGCGGTGCAGGACGTGGCCGCGGTCGAGCTCCTCGCCCGCCGCATCCTCTCGGTCGTCGAGATGCCCTTCGACATCGGGGTCGAGAGGGTTCTCGTCACCGCCAGCATCGGCATCGCCATGCTGCCCGGCGACGGCGCGATCAGCGGCCGCCTGCTGCAGAATGCCGATATCGCCCTGGATCGTGCCAAGAGCGAGGGGCGCAGCACCTTCCGCTTCTTCGAGCGCGACATGGATGCCCGGCTGCAGGCGCGCAAGGCGCTCGAGCGCGATCTTCGCCTCGCCATCGTGCGCCAGGAGCTCGAGCTCTTCTACCAGCCCAAGATCGACCTGAAAAAAGGGCGGGTCAGTGGCGTCGAGGCGCTGGTCCGCTGGAACCATCCGGAACGGGGCATGGTCTCGCCGGCCGACTTCATCGGCGTTGCCGAGGAGACCGGGCTGATCGTCGAGCTCGGCGCCTGGGTGCTGCGCCGGGCCTGCACCGACATTCGCGGGCATCGCGATATCGAGCTCGCGGTCAATCTCTCGCCGGTCCAGCTCAAGCGCGGCGGCATCGCCGAGATGGTCGCCGACATCATTGCCGAAACCGGCTTCGATCCCGACCGGCTCGAGCTCGAGATCACCGAGAGCGTGATGATCGAGGGGGCCGAGGCGGCGATCGCCGAGCTGCGCCACGTCAAGGACATGGGGGCCAGGATCGCCATGGACGATTTCGGCACGGGCTATTCGAGCCTGAGCTATCTCAACCGCTTCCCCTTCGACAAGATCAAGATCGACCGCTCCTTCGTCATGGATCTCGGCAAGCGGGGCAATGGTGCCGCGATCGTCAAGGCGGTGGTCGGCATCGGCGAGAGCCTCGGCATGACGATCTGCGCCGAGGGTGTCGAGACCATCGAGCAGCGCCGTTTCCTGGAGCAGGCCGGCTGCCACGAGGCGCAGGGCTACTACTTCGCCAAGCCCATGCCGCTGGCCCAGCTGACCGGCTTCCTGGCCGAGCCGACGACCGTGCTGGCGCCTGCCTGAGGCCGGTTGCAGCGAATCCCTTTTCGCTCATTGCGAGAAATTTTGCTGGTGACTATACTTATGAGTTGAGTTCGGCTATCCCGGTCGGCGGCGGCGACGCCCTGGCTCCGGCAGTCCCGCCGGGCCGGCGAACCACCGGGAAACCGTCATCATGAGCGACGTGCTGTCACGGCTCAAGAAGCTGACCAAGTGCCTGCACATCTACCTTGCCGAAACGCCCGGTCGCGGCTTCGGCATCTTCGCCGCACGCGCCTTTGCCCAGGGCAGCACGCTCGTCGTCGACGAGGACGGCGACTACTATGCCGGCGAGATGACCCTCGCCGAGGCCCAGGCCCGCGGCTACGATCTCAGCCAGGATCTCTTCCAGATCGGCACCGACGCGTTCCTGCTGCCGAATGCCAATCTCGACGATTTCGTCAACCACAGCTGCGATCCGAACACCGGCCTCAGGCTGACCCCGGCCGGCTACCGGATGATCGCGCTGCGTGCCATCGCCCAGGGTGACGAGCTCACCTACGACTACTCGACCTACATCTCCGGCACGCCCGAGCGGATGAGCTGCGCCTGCGGGGCGGCCAACTGCCGGGGCACGATCGGCGCCTTCGAGACCCTGCCCCCGGCCCTGCAGGACCGTTATCTCGCAGCCGGCGTGGTCGGGCGCTTCGTCGCCGCCGCTGCGCGCAATGCCGCCATCCAGGACGCTGCCCGTGCCGAAAGCGGGGCCGGCGTCCGGGCCGGTGGCGAGGCGGTGTCGGCCTAGCCGGCGGCCAACCGGGCCGGTAGGCGGAGCCGGCCGGCTGATGGCCGCAAGCGGCGGGTTGCGGGGTTCGGTCGTGGTGCGGCTGGCGCTGGTGGCAGGGCTGCTCAGCGCCGGCAAGGTCCTGCTCTACACCGCCGGCACCACGCTCTTCCTCGCCCGGGACGGCATTGCCGGCCTGCCGCTCCTCTATGTGACCCTGGCGGTGCTCGCCACGCTCGTCTCGATCGGGCTCGGGCACATCGTCGACCGGGTGCCGGGCGGCCGGCTCCTGCCGGGCCTGGCGCTCGCGATCGCCGTGGTGGTGGCCGGCCTGCTGGGCGGCCTCGTGCTCGGCCTCGCCTGGGCGCCCATGGGGCTGCTGCTCGCCGCCCATCTCTACGACATCGTCACCGACATCGTCTTCTGGGTCCTGGTCGCCGCCTTCCTCGACAACCTGCGGCTGCGCCGGCTGACGACGCGGCTCTATATCGCCATCGCCATCGGCGGCAGCACGGCCGGCATCCTCGCCGAGCGGGCACTCGTCTGGCTGTCGCCCGGCCAGCTCCTCCTGCCGGTGATCCTGCTCGCCGGCCTCGCCGCCCTCGCTTTGTGGCCAGTGGCGGTGCCGCCGACGACGGGCGCGGGCGGCGAGGCCGGCGAGGTCGGGACCGGGCTCGGCGATCTCGGGCGGTTCCTCGCCCGCCATCCCTTCGCGCTGCTCCTCGCCCTCAACTCGATGATGCTGACCGTCGTCTACAGCCTCACCGAGTTCGTCTGCTTCGCCCTCTATGCCGAGACCTATGCGGACGAGGCCGAGCTCGGCCGGTTCCTCGCCCTGATCTTCGCCGGCCTGCAGCTCGCCGAGCTCGCCGTGCTCTGGCTCGCGGCACGGGGCGTGGTCGAGCGGGCCGGCCCCTTCCTGCGCAACCTGCTCTTCCCGCTGGGCTCGCTCGCCTGCCTCGCGGCCCTCCTGGCCCAGCCGCGCCTCGCCTGGGCGATTCTCGCCCATGTCAATACCGAGGCCGTCTCGAACGCCGTGTTCGAGCCGGTCAACACCACCAATTACGGTGCTTTGCCGGCGGCCGTGCACGGCCGGGCCCGGACCCTCGCCGACGGCGTCTTCTACCCGGTCGGCATGGCGCTGGCCGGGCTCGTCCTCGCCATCCTGCCCGCCGACGACGCCGCGTTCCGGGCCCGCGTGCTGGCGCTCGTCGCGGCCGGCTTCTTCGTCCTGCTCAATCTCGTGGTGGCGCAGCGCTACTTGCCGACCCTGGTCCGCCACCTGCGGCACGGGCAGCGGCCACGCCTGCCGGCAGCGCCGCGGCGGCGCGCAGCAAGCGGCGATCCGGCGATCGACCCGGCCCGGCTCCTCCCGCTCCTCGCCAGCCGCCGGGCAGCGGACCGGCTGCTCGCCGTCGATCTCGTCGAGGCCGCCCTGGCACGTGCCCAGCCGGAAGCTGCCGAAGCGCTGGTCGCGGCGCTGGCCACGGCGCTGGTCGGGGTGGCACCCCGGCTCGGCGAGACCGACTGGGCCCGGGTCGTGGCGATCCTGGCGCGGGCCGGACCCGACGCCCTGGTTCCAGCACTCGAAGCGGCGACCGCCAGGACCGAACGCGAGGCCATGTCACTCCTCGGCGCCGCGTGCCTGCTCGCCGGCGGGGCGCCCAGGGTGCCGGTGGCCGGCGATGTCGCCCTGGCGCTTGCCGATCTCCTCGGCGGCTGTCCCTGGATGCACCCCAACAGCACGGCCGACCAGGGTAGCCCGGGCTGGCGCAACGACGCCCAGCTCATCGGCCGTCTGGCTGCCGTGGTGCGGCGGGCACCACCTGCCTTGACACAGCACCTGGCCCAGGGGATCGACCACGCCGAAACGCCCGAAGAGCTGCGCCAGGCGCTGCTCGAAGCCGTGCTGCGCCATCCGCCCAAAACCCCCGATCCGGCGCTGCTGGTGCTCGCCGAGGAGGGGCGGCACGCCGCGGCGCCGGCGCATCGGGCGATGGCGCTCGGCGCGCTCGCGGCGATGCTGCCGCCCGCCGAGCTGCTCGGTCCGGGCATGGCGGCGCTGACCGATCCGAGCCGCCAGGTGCGACGGGTCGCCGTCGATGCCCTCCTGCCGCTCGCCGACCGCGCACTGGCGGTGCTGCTGGTGGACGGCGGCAGCCGCGGGGCCGCCTCCCTCGGGGTCATCGAGCTCCTCGCGGCGGTCGATAGCCGGCCGGCACGTCGTCTGCTCAGGCGCCTGATCGCCGGCCTCGCCGAGCTCGCCGAGCGCGACGCGCGCCTGCTCGACCGGATCGCGGCGGCCGGCGACACGTCGCTGGCCCCGCTGCATGCCGCCCTGCTCGATCACGCGCGAAGCCTCACGGACCGGCTCTTCGCCGGGCTCGGGGCCCTCGGCGAGGCGGGCCATGCGATGGAGCTTCGCCGCGCCCTCGGCGAGGCCGACACCCGGCTCGTCGCCGGCGGCATCGACGGCCTCGTCTCGCTCCGCCACGGCCAGCTCGCCCGGCGCTTCGTGCCGCTGCTCGAGCGGCTGCATCTGCCGCACCAAGGGGCGGCCGCCGACCAGCTTCATGTCCGGGCCGGCGCATCGGCCGACACCGCCATCGAGCGACTGGTCGAGGACATCGACGGCCGCTGGCTGCGAGCCGCGACCCGGCTCCTGCGGCGACGCCGGGCCGACGCTCCGGCCGCACCCGACCTGCCCACACCGACCGACGAGGTGGCCATGCCGATCTTCGCCCCTCCCGCCCGCTCGACCCACGACGACCGGCTGTTCGAGGCGATGCTCCGCCTCAAGCGCTTCGACCTCCTGGCCGAGCTGCCGCTCGATGCGCTGGAGGTGCTGGCGCCCCTGGTCGAGGAACGCCGCTTCGCCGCCGGCATGACCATCCAGCGTGGTGGCGGGGTGCTGCCGCTCGCCTGGCTGGTCGACGAAGGCAGTGTCGAGGTGAGCTGGCCGGACGGACGGATCGAGACCGAGGGCCCGGGCGGGATCATCGGCGAGACGGCGCTGGTCGACCCGACCGTGACGGCGCCGGGGGTCACCGCCGGCACCGCCTGCCGCCTGCTGCAGCTGCATCGGATCACCTTCGAGGACATCGCCCGGGACCATCCGGCGCTGACCGAAGCACTCTGCCGCCTGCTCGCGCGGCGTCTTCGCGAGGCGCGCTTGCACCGCGGCCGCCAGCCCGACACGCCCACGACGCAAATGGCGCGACAGCCCGAGAGCAGGCGGGAGACCGCGTCGGCGGTTGGCGATCGATGAACGCACCCGGCCGCGCCGCGCGGCGCGGTCGGCAGGAAGCCCATTCAGAAAAGCGCTTGTATCGCGCGGGCGGTGCCGGCAACCTCGGCGCCAGGGCGGACCGGGAAGACCCGCCGACCCCAATAACAGCCCTGCAAGCAAGCCTGAAAGCAGAAATGAGCGACGATGACGCGCCGAGCCTGGCCGAGCTGACGACCCGGATCGTCACGGCCTATTTTCGCAGCCACGACCTCGCCGCCGCCGATGTCGGCCGCCTGGTCACGACGGTGGGCACGGAGCTGGGCAGCCTCGGCCGCCCGCCCGAGCAGCCGGCCGCGGCGGAGCCGGCCGTGCCGATCGAGGACTCCGTGCGACGCGACGGCCTCGTCTGCCTCGTCTGCGGCAGACGCATGAAGACGCTGCGCCGCCATCTCCTCTCCGCCCATGGCCTGACCGCCGGCGACTACCGCGAGAGATACGCGCTCGACCGCGACTATCCGATGGTCGCCGCCGCCTCGTCCGCGCGGCGGGCCGAGATCGCGCGGCGGACCGGGCTCGGGCTGCGCACGGCGGTCGAGCCTGTCCCGGCGCCGGCGGTGCCGGTGCCGCAAGCGCCCGAGCCCGCACCGGAGCAGCCGAAGCGCCGACTGGGCGTGAAGCCGATCCGCGGCCGGCGGGCGGCGAAGCCGGCCGGCACAGAAGATCCGGCGCGCCAGCCGCAGCCCGAGCCGGCGCCCGAGCCGAAGCGGCCTCCGGGCGCGGGGGGATCCTCGACCTAGACGTCGTCGAAGGAGGCGTAGTTGAGGCGGTAGAGGCGGGCGTAGAGCCCGTTCTCCTGCATCAGCTCGGCGTGGCTGCCGGTCTCGATCACCTGGCCGTCCCGCAGCACGACGATCCGGTCGGCATGGCGGATGGTGGCGAGGCGGTGGGCGATGACCAACGCCGTGCGGCCCTCGAGCAGGCGGACCAGCGCCTGCTGGATCAGGCGCTCGGTGTAGCTGTCGACATTGGCCGTCGCCTCGTCGAGGATCAGGATGCTGGCATCGGCGACGAGGGCGCGCGCGAAGCTGATCAGCTGCCGCTGGCCGACCGAGAGATTGCCGCCCTGCTGCTCGAGCGGCGTGTCGTAGCCCTCCGGCAGGGCCATGATGAAATCGTGCGCGCCCACCGCCCTGGCCGCCGCCTCGACCGCTTCACGGGTCGCCCCCGGCGTCGCGTAGGCGATGTTCTCGAGCACGGTGCCGGTGAAGAGGAAAGGCTCCTGCAGGACCATGGCAATATGGCGGCCGAGCGAGGCCTGGGTGAGGTCGCGCACGTCGTGGCCGCCGACCAGCACGCGGCCGCCGCCGACATCGTAGAAGCGATGGGCCAGCGCCATCGTGCTGCTCTTGCCGGAGCCCGTCGGCCCGACCAGCGCCACCGTCTCGCCGGGTCTTGCCTCGAAGCTCACGTTCCGCAGGACCGGGACGCCCTTCACATAGCCGAAGGTGACATCCTCGAAGACGACCGAGCCGTCGATCGTCTCCGGATCGAGCGCATCCGGCCGGTCGACCACGGCGATCGGCACGTCGAGGACCTCGAAGATCCGCTGGCCCGAGGCCATGGCGCGCTGCATGACGCTGTACTGCATGGTGAGCGAGCGGATGGGGTCGAAGAAGCGCTGCACGTAGAAGAGGAAGGCGACCATCACGCCGAGGTCGAGCGCGCCGTCGAGCACGGCCATGCCGCCGAAGACGACGACGATCCCCATGGCCCCGCCGGTCAGCGTGTCGACGATCGGCACCATGAGCTGGGCGAGCCGCGTGCCGTGCAGCTGGGCGTCGAGATTGTCGGCCGCCTTCTCCTCGAAGAGCCGGAGATTGACCGCCTCCCGGCCCATGCCCTGGACCGTGCGCACGCCATGGATGCCCTCGGCGAGAGCACCGTTCAGGGTCGAGCTGGTCACCCGGGCGCGCAGGAAGGCGCGGCGCGCCCGGGGCAGCCAGATGAGCCGGACGATGACGAGGACGGGCATGACCGAGAGGGTCAGGAGGCCGAGCCGCCAGTCGAGCACCAGGAGGACGACCGTGATCCCGACCAGGAGAACGAGGTCGCCGATGGCGAAGACGGACGTCTCGAGGAACTCCTGCAAGGCATGGACATCGCCCTGCAGCCGGGACATCAGCCGACCGACCTCGGTCTTGTCCATGAAGGACAGGGAGACGCGCTGCAGATGGGCGAACATGGCCCGGCGCAGATCGACGAGCAGCCGCTCGGCGATGCGCGCCACCAGCGTCTCCTGGACGAGATTGGCGACGAAATTGAGCGAGACGACGGCGAAGAAGGCGGCGACGCCGACGAGCAGCAGGCGCTCGGCCGCCATGGCGGCGTCGGCGGTCTCGCCGGCGAGGGCGGAATCGACCACGGCGCGCAGGATGAGCGGGATGGCGACCTGGCTCAGCGCGAAGGCGAGGACGGCGGCCAGCGCCAGCAGGAGCCGTCGGCTGTAGGGGCTGACGAACTCCCAGAAGCGCCTGAGGATCCGGCCGTCGAAGGCGGCGAAGATCTCCTCCTCGTTGTCGATCTGCGAGCCGACCACGGCATGCGGCGGCCGCGCCGCCTGCGCCGGTGCCGCCGGTCGCCCGGCGACGTGCGGCACCCTCATCGCTCCGGCTCCGCGACCGGTGACGGGGCCGCCGGAGCGCCCGCCACCGGCTCGTTGCCCAGGCTCTGGAGCGCGTAGAGGCTGGCATAGCGGCCGCCCAGGGCGAGCAGCTCCTGGTGCGAGCCGCGCTCGACGATGCGGCCGCCTTCGAGGAAGACGATCTCGTCGGCATCCATGAGCGAGCCCAGTCGATGGGCGATGATGATCGTGGCGCGCCTGGTGCTCTGGCTGCGCAGGGCCTCGCGGATGCCCTGCTCGGTCGCGGCGTCGACGGCGGCGGTGCTGTCGTCGAAGATCAGGATCGGGGCGTCCACGAGGATGGAGCGGGCGATCGAGAGGCGCTGGCGCTGGCCGCCCGAGAGCGACACGCCGCGCTCGCCGACCAGGGTCTCGTAGTCCTTCGGCAGCCCGGCGATATAGTCGTGCAACCGCGCCATCTCGCTCGAATGGGCGATGCGGTCGCGCTCGGCCCAGGGATTGCCATAGGCGACGTTGTTCTCGATCGACGCCGTGAAGAGGAAGGTGTCCTGCTGGACCAGGCTCACGGCCCGGCGCAGCGAGCCCAGCGTCACGTCGCGCACGTCCTGGCCGTCGATGGTGATCCGGCCGCCGCCGACATCGTAGTAGCGCGGGATCAGGTGCGCGATCGTCGACTTGCCGCTGCCGGGCGGGCCAACGATGCCGAGCGTGCGACCGGCGCGGACCTCGAAGCTGATGTCGTGCAGGGTCGCGAGCGTGGGGCCCCCGCCGCTGGCCCGCGCGCCGGTCCGCGCGCCGGCATAGGTGAAGGACACGTTCTCGAAGCGGAGCGCCGTGTCGGTGATCCGCAGCTCTTTCGCATCCGGGGCATCCTGGATCTCGGGCTCGCGATCCAGCACCTCGAAGAGCCGGCCGCCGGACATGGAAGCGCGGGCGAAGGCGTTGACCATCATGCCGAGCTGCCGGACCGGCATCTGCAGGATGGCCATGAAGGCCAGGAACTCGGCCAGCGTGCCGACGCTGATCTCGCCCGCCAGCACCTTGCCGCCGCCGACCCAGAGCAGGAGCCCCATGGCGAGGAAGAAGGCGTAGGTCATGGCCGCCGTGTTGCGCACCCGGATGTCGATCCGGTGATCGGCGAGCGCCAGCGTCTCCTCCGAGATGGCGTCGAACTTGCCGAGCTCGTGCGGCTGGGCGGCGAAGGCGCGCACCACGCGAATGCCCTGGAGGTTCTCCTCCATGACCCGGGTGAGGATGCCGAGCTTCTCCTGCAGCGCCAGCCAGCCGGCGCGCAGCCGCAGGCGCGCCACGACCGAGCGCCAGGCGGCGAACGGCACGAAGCTGAGCGCGATCAGCCCGAGCCAGAGATCCTGCCTGAGGAGCAGCGTGGCACCGACGCCGACGAGCACGGTGATCAGCACGAGACGCAGGATGCCGGCATTGATCACCATGCGGATGCCCTCGATGTCGAGCATGCCGCGGGTGATCAGCTCGCCGCTGTGGGTGCGGTCGTGGAAGTCGAAGCTCAGGCGCTGCAGCTGGGCGTAGTAGGCCATGCGCAGGTCGTAGGCGATGCGCTGGCCGATCGCCTCGCCCTGGTAGTTGTGCCACATGGTGAAGAGGCCGCGCAGCACGCTGGCGCCGAGCAGCAGGAAGGCGGTCCGCCAGAGCGCGGCGCGCGCCGCCTCGGCATCGCCGCCGGCGAGCAGGCCGCGCGCCGAATCGACCGCCTTACCGAGATATTGCGGAATCAGCAGCTGGAAGACGGCCGCGAGGAGGGTGGTGACGAGGGCGATCGCCATGCCGCGCCGGTAGCGGAGCGCCATCCCCAGCACCCGGCGCAGGATGCCGATATCGGACAGGCCGACCGTGACCCTGGCCGGCGGGGAGCTGCGGGTGATGAGGGGATCGCTGGCGGGCACGATGGAGCCGAATGCCGGAGGTGACGGGCCGGGCAGGCCACGCTACGCGCCACGTAACCATGGTCGATCATGGTTCCGGGCAGGTGTCGTGTCCGGCGCTGCGGAAATTCCCTCCTGCATAGCGCCAACCGGTGCCGCGACCAATGCTCTTCGACGCCTCGGGGGCGTCATGGCGACCGGCTGTCGATCGAGGCGCCGGCGGCAGTGGTCGGAGCGCCGAGATTTGAACTCGGGACCCCCAGTCCCCCAGACTGATGCGCTACCAGGCTGCGCTACGCTCCGACGGGGCGGACTATAGCCAAGGGTCGGAAGGCGGGCAAGCTGGGGGCGTCCTCAGCTATCGGCTTCGGCGAGGGCCTGGGCGAGCTCTTCGCGGAGCGATACGAGACTGTCGCGGAGGTGGTGGAGGCGGGCCCGGTCGGGTGCTGCCGTGGCCGATGCGGCGGGCGGCGGCGCCGCGTTGCTCGTGGGTTCGGCCGCGGCGGGGTCGGGCACGGCGTCGGTCGCGGCCAGGGGCGGCGCCGGGGCCGGCGGGCTCGGCTTCTCGGTCGTGCGGGCGATCGCCGGCGGCCGGGCGCGACGCTGGCGGAGCAGCTTCTGCGCCCCCTTGATGGTGTAGCCCTCGTCGTAGAGGAGGGCGCGGATCTCCCGCAGCAGGTCGATGTCCTCTGGGCGGTAGTACCGTCGTCCGCCGCCGCGCTTGAGCGGCCGCACCTGCGGGAACTTGCTCTCCCAGAAGCGCAGCACGTGCTGGGCGACGTCGAGCTCGTCGGCGACCTCGCTGATCGTCCGGAACGCGGCCTGGGACTTGCCGCGCGTCTGCGCGGGGATCGCCGCCTGGTCGGCCGTCACCACCATCTCAGGCCGCCGGGCGTTCTGAGTTGATGCGGCTCTTCAACACCTGGGAGGCGCGGAACACGAGCACGCGGCGGGGCAGGATCGGCACCTCCTCGCCGGTCTTGGGGTTGCGGCCGACCCGCTCGCCCTTCTCGCGCACGGCGAAGGTGCCGAACGACGAGATCTTGACCGTGCCATTCATCACCAGCGAATGCGCGATCTCCTCGAGGATCGCATCCACCAGGCCGGCGGATTCGCTGCGCGACAGCCCGACCTCCTGATAGACCGCCTCGGCGAGCTGGGCGCGAGTCACCGTTCTGCCCGTCATCGCCCGCGTTCCCCTCGCGTGTGCCTTCGATGGATAAAACGCTAGATGATACAAAGGTTTCCGTCAACCGGGCCGACACGCCGCGGCCGCCCCGCGGGGAAGGGGCCTACCAGCGGATCAGGGCGGCACCCCAGGCGAAGCCGCCGCCCATGGCGTTGCAGAGCAGGAGGTCGCCGCGGTCGAGTCGGCCAGAGGTGTAGAGCCGGTCGAGGGCCAGGGGAATCGAGGCGGCCGAGGTGTTGGCGTGCTCGGCCACGGTGACCACCACCTTCGCCTCGGCAATGCCGAGCTTCTTGCCGACCGCGTCGATGATGCGCTTGTTCGCCTGATGCGGGACCAGCCAGTCGACGTCGTCGATGGCGAGCCCGGCAGCGTCGAGCACGGCGCGCGCGGCACCCGTCAGCTCGCCGACCGCATGGCGGAAGACCTCGCGGCCGTTCATCCTGAGATGGCCGACCGTGCCGGTCGAGGAGGGGCCGCCATCGACCTGCAGATGGGCGTAGTGGCGGCCGTCGGCGGCCAGCATGGTGGCGAGGATGCCCTGGTCGAGCGCCGTGCCGGGCTGCTCCAGGGCGGTCAGCACGACCGCACCGGCGCCGTCGCCGAAGAGCACGGCGGTGCCGCGGTCGGTCCAGTCGAGCAGGCGCGAGAAGGTCTCCGCCCCGATCACCAGGGCCGTGCTGGCCTGGCCGGCCTTGATGAAGTTGTCGGCGGTGGCGAGCGCGTAGGCGAAGCCGGCGCAGACCGCCTGGAGGTCGAAGGCGATGCCGGGGCCGCAGCCGAGCTTGCGCTGCACCGCCGTCGCGGTCGCCGGAAAGGTGTGGTCGGGAGTCGAGGTGGCGACGATGATCAGGTCGACCCGGTCGGGCCCGAGATCGGCGCGGGCGAGGGCGCGGCGGGCCGCCGCCACGGCGAGGTCCGAGGTCAGCTCGTCCGGTGCCGCGATGTGCCGGCGACGGATGCCGGTGCGCTCCTGGATCCAGTCGTCGGAGGTGTCGAGGGTTCGCGCCAGGTCGTCATTGGTGACGATGCGGTCGGGGAGATAGCCGCCGACGGCGCGCAGGATCGATCGCCGCATGAAGCCTTCGCCTAGCCAGTCGCCGCTTGCGGCTCGGATGCATCGCCGTCGTCTTCGTCCGCGTCGGGGATGGCGACCCTGCCCATCTCCTCGATGATCCGCTCGTTGGTGCCGCGGCTGATGAGGTCGAGGGCGGCGCGGATGGCGGCAGCGAAGCCCACGGCATCCGTGCCGCCGTGGCTCTTCACCACGACGCCGTTGACGCCGAGGAACATCGCGCCGTTGTAGAGACGGGGATCGAAACGGTCGCGCAGGCCGTGCAGCGCCGGCCGGGCGAGCAGATAGGCGAGCTTGGCGCGCAGGCTGCTGGCGAACGCCTGGCGCAGCGAGTGGGTGAACATCGAGGCCGTGCCTTCGGCGATCTTGAGGGCCACATTGCCGGTGAAGCCATCGGTCACCACCACGTCGACCGTGCCGGCGGTGACCCCGGTGCCCTCGACGAAGCCGACATAGTCGATGGGCAGCCCGCTATCGCGCACCAGGGCCGCGGCGCTGCGGACGACGCCGTCGCCCTTGACCTCCTCGGTGCCGATGTTGAGCAGCCCGACACGCGGCTTGGCGACACCGAGCACCGCCCGGGCATAGACCTCGCCCATGACGGCGAACTGGAAGAGCATCTCGGCGCTGCAGACGGAATTGGCGCCGAGATCGAGAAAGACGACCGGGGTGCGCTTGGTCGGCAGGACGCTGGCGATGGCGGGCCGGTCGATGCCGGGCAGGGTCTTGAGGACGATCATCGCCATGGCCATCAGGGCACCGGTATTGCCGGCCGAGACCGCGGCCCCGGCGCGACCGGCCTGCACCGCGTCGATGGCGAGGCGCATCGAGCTGTTGCGGCCCTGGCGCAGGGCCGCCGACGGCTTGGCGTCGGCGGCCACGGCGTCGGGCGTGTGGTGCAGCTCGGCCGCCTGCCGGAGTGCCGGACGACCGGCGAGCAGCGGGCCGATCCTGGCCTCGTCGCCAAACAGAAGGAAGCGCAGCTCGGGATTGCGCCCGAGGGCCAGATCGGCACCTTCGATGACGATCTCGGGTGCCTTGTCGCCACCCATCACGTCGAGCGCGATGACGACGCTCATCGGCACGACTCGTGACTCGGCACGGAGCGGCACCGGCGCTCGCGGCCGACGATGGCGCAGGGGCCAGGCACCCGCCTCAGGTTCCCTTGCCCTGGTCGCGCAACGCCGCCAGGGCGGCGAAGGCCGAACGGGCGGCGTCGGTCCCGGCACCCCCCTGGATGGCGGCGCGCTGCGCCTCGAGCTGCGCATCGGCGTCGGCGGCGCGCGGGTAGGGGTCGAGGGCCAGCGCCAGCTCCTCGACGGCGATCTCGCCGAGGTCGAGGCAGGTGCCGTCGAGCGGCTCCGGCTCCTCGTCATCGGGAGAGACCAGGATCTCGTCGACCTCGACCTCCGGCCCGAGAACGAAATAGCGCTCGATCTCGACGTCGAGATGGGCCACCACCGGCTCCAGCGTGACGACGCAGCGCTGCGTCGCATCCGCCTCGAGCCGGCCGCGCAGGATCAGCACGCCAGCGCGCGGGCCGTGCTCGAGGCGGCCGCCGAACGCGAGCCTGCCCAGCGCCACGAGCTCGAGCCGCTCGGCCACCCGGCGGCACTCCTCCGGGTCGGCAGCGATGGCGAACGGCCGGCCGTCCCTCTCGGGCAGCTCGCCGAGCATCATCAAACGCGAGAATTCAGGGTCTTGCGCCAAGACAGTCCCCTCCCCGCCAGTATGGAGATCCCCCGGGCAGCGGTGCCGAACCGACCGGTGCCGCGCCCGCCTCAGCTTCACGCCGCCGACGGCGGCTGCCACCGCCCCGCCCTGACCCGGCAACGGGCACGGATGGCGGAGCAGGAAGGCCAGCAACGCTAGGCACAAGCCCGTTCCGGGTCAAGCAGCGCCTCGCCCGGCCCGGCCGCCGCTCAGCCACCAGCCGGCTCGCAGCGGCCGGCGAGCAGGGCTGCGCCATCGAGCCGCTCCAGCCGGGCCGCCTCGTCCCGCAGGTGTGTGGCGAGCCGCAGCATGCCGGCCGGCGGCGTCGTTTCCGGCGCGCCCTCCACCGGCCCGCCCTCCGCCGCCCGGGGCAGGACGCGGTTGTGGATGTTGCGGTCGAGGGTGCGGGCGATGCCGTCGAGGTCGCCCGCATCGAGGCCGGCATCGAGCGCCTGCGCCCGGGCGAGGAAGGTCTGCGCCGAGCGCTTGACGTGCTTGCCGACCGAGAGGTCGCCCACACCCTGCTCGCGGATGTTGCGGTCGACGTCGGCGAAGAGCACGTCGAACAGGTCCTGGGCGAGGGTGCGGCCCGCCTCCCCCTCGGCCCGCAGCCGGCGCAGCATCAGCGACGTGTGGGCGAAGATGAGCTCGAGCCTGCCGTCCGGCGTGTCCGGCACGCCCCACTCGGCGTAGAATCGTGGCTCGCGGGCGCGGGCGACGATGCCATGGTAGAGGGCGAAGGCCTTCGCCAGGCGTCGCCGGTCGGCCCGGCGGCTGCCGAGCCAGCCGCTGAAACGGCCGAACAGCCCCCGGCTGACGGGCCAAGTCTCTTGTTCGCGCGAGGTCATGACTTTACTTGATACGCTTCCCGTTCAACCCACGCGCGGTCGTTTGCCGCGCATCGGCCTCGGGCGGTGATCCGCCGTCCGTTGGAGAGAGCCAGAGACCATGCCATCGAAACCGAGCGCAACCCATCTCGTTCTCGCCCTGGGGCTCGCCGGCGGGCTCGCGGCCTGCAGCCCGCAGGTGTCGCAGCACGGCTACACGGTCGACGAGGCGGCGGTGCAGCGCATCGTCCCCGGGATCACGCCGCGCGAGGAGGTGGCACGGCTGCTCGGCAGCCCGTCGACCCTCGCGACCTTCGAGGACAATCGCTGGTACTACGTGACCCAGAAGCTGGAGCGGCTCTCGTTCTATCAGAGCGAGATCACCGAGCAGACCGTGCTCACCATCGCCTTCGACGACCGCGGCATCGTCCAGGATGTCAGTCATGTGACGATGGACGAGGCGATGGAGATCGATCCGAATGCCAACGTCACGCCGACGCTCGGCAACGAGTTGACCGTCTTCGAGCAGCTGATCGGCAATGTCGGGCGGTTCGGCGACCCGGTGGCCGGCAAGATCGGCGGCAAGTAGCCGTCGAGGCGGGGGCCGGTCCGTGGCCATCCGGCGCGCTCGGGCGACGCGGATGGCCACGGCGTCGTCACCGGGTCAGTGCGCCGCGAGGACGGCGATGATCAGGAGGGCGACGATGTTGATGATCTTGATCATCGGGTTGATCGCCGGGCCGGCCGTGTCCTTGTAGGGATCGCCCACGGTGTCGCCGGTGACCGCCGCCTTGTGCGCGTCGGAGCCCTTGCCGCCGTAATTGCCCTCCTCGATGTACTTCTTGGCGTTGTCCCAGGCGCCACCGCCCGAGGTCATCGAGATGGCGACGAAGATGCCCGTGACGATGGTGCCGAGCAGCATGGCGCCGAGAGTGGTGAAGGCGGCGGCCTGGCCGCCGACCCACGAGATCACGAAATAGACGACGATCGGGGCCAGCACCGGCAGGAGCGACGGGATGATCATCTCGCGGATCGCGGCCTTGGTCAAAAGGTCGACCGCCCGGCCGTAGTCGGGCTTCGAGGTGCCGGCCATGATGCCGCTGTTCTCGCGGAACTGGCGCCGGACCTCCTCGACGATCGCACCCGCCGCCCGGCCGACCGCCTGCATGCCCATCGAGCCGAAGAGGAAGGGCAGCATGCCGCCGAGGAAGAGGCCGACGACGACGTAGGGGTCGGAGAGCACGAAGGTGACGTCGAGGTCCGGGAAGTAGTGCTTCAGGTCCTGGACGTAGGCCGCGAAAAGGACGAGGGCGGCGAGCGCCGCCGAGCCGATGGCATAGCCCTTGGTCACCGCCTTGGTGGTGTTGCCGACGGCGTCGAGCGCGTCGGTTGTCTCGCGGACATTCGCCGGCAGATCGGCCATCTCGGCGATGCCGCCGGCATTGTCGGTGACCGGGCCATAGGCATCGAGCGAGACGACGAGGCCGGTCAGCGCCAGCATGGTGGTGGCGGCCACGGCGATGCCGTAGAGGCCGGCATTGAGGTAGGCGACGAGGATGCCGGCGCAGATCACGATGACCGGCATGGCCGTCGATTCCATCGACACGGCGAGGCCCTGGATGACGTTGGTGCCGTGGCCGGTGGTGGACGCCTTGGCGATGGACTTCACCGGGCGGTAGTTGGTGCCGGTGTAGTACTCGGTGATCCACATCAGCGCACCGGTGACGGCGAGGCCGACCAGCGTGCAGTAGTAGATCTGCCGGCCGCCGAAGGTCTTGACCACGACGTCGCCGACCTTGGCCTCGTAGCCGGTGCTGCCGAAGCCGAGCACCAGGGCGGTGAGCGGCAGAAGCAGGACCAGCGAGATGCCGGCGGCACCCCAGAAGCCCTTGTAGAGGGCGCCCATGATGTTCTTCTTGGGGCCGAGCTTGACGAGGAAGGTGCCCGCGATCGAGGCGAGCAGGCAGATGCCGCCGACCGCCAGCGGGTAGATCATCAGGGTCGCGGTCGCCGGACCCGAGAAGAAGATGGCACCGAGCAGCATCGTGGCGACCACGGTGACCGCGTAGGTCTCGAAGAGGTCGGCGGCCATGCCGGCGCAGTCGCCGACATTGTCGCCCACGTTGTCGGCGATGACGGCCGGGTTCCGGGGATCGTCCTCGGGAATGCCGGCCTCGACCTTGCCGACGAGGTCGGCGCCGACATCCGCACCCTTGGTGAAGATCCCGCCGCCCAGCCGGGCGAAGATCGAGATGAGCGAGGCGCCGAAGCTGAGGCCGACCAGGGCCTCGAGAATGGTGCGGGTCTCGACGCCGATGATCATCAGGATGCCGTAGTAGACAGCGACCGCGAGCAGGCCGAGGGCGACCACCAGCATGCCGGTGACGGCACCTGCCTTGAAGGCGACGTCCAGGCCGGCGGCGAGGCCGTTGGGGCCGGAGGCCGCCTGGGCGGTGCGGACATTGGCCTGGACCGACACGTTCATGCCGATATAGCCCGTCAACCCCGAGAGCACGGCGCCGATCAGGTAGCCGATGCCGACGGAGAAGCCGAGAAAGACGGTGAGCAGGATGAAGACGACGACGCCGACCATGGCGATCGTCCGGTACTGGCGGTTCAGGTAGGCTCGGGCCCCTTCCTGCACGGCGGCCGCGATCTCCTGCATCCGCGGCGTGCCGGTCGGCAGGGCCAGGATGATCTGTCGTGTGAGAATCCCGTACGCGACACCGGCAGCGCCGCAGCCGATGATCAGGATCAGCAAGAACCACTCGAAACCCGACATATGTGGCCGTCCCCGCACCAATCGCCCGGTCCGTCGATCGGGCTTGCCCAGACAAAATGGCCCGATCCGTCGATCGGGCATTGCTCGCCACGTCCGCAACGCATGGTGCATTGCAGCCACGCCCTCTTAACGGCGTGGCCATGGGCTGTCCATGTGCATCCCCGTATCGCGCCTGCGGCGCAGGGCCGCCGGGGCGACTGTCACCGGCGCGGAAACAGAGCGTTTGCGGACATGGGCTGTCGCTCTTCCGATCGGTGACCCAGATAGGGTCGAGCGAAGCCCTTGCCCTTTCCGGAGTGACAGACATGCAGCTCGGCCTATCTCTCTCCCGCGGCAGCCTCCCGCTCGCCGCCTTCCTGCTGGCCGCGGGCCCCGTCGCGGCCGAGGAGGTCTTCACCTTCGACCCGGGTCACACGGAGATCCAGTTCGCCTACAGCCATCTCGGCAACAGCCGCGCCTTCGGCGCCTTCGAGGGCTTCACCGGCGAGCTGGCGCTGGACACCGACGATCCGGCCAGGAGCCGGATCGAGGTCGTGATCGACGCCGCGAGCCTGCGCACCGGCGTCGACGCCCTCGACGGGCATCTCAAGAGCGCCGACTTCTTCGCGGTCGAGAGCTCGCCCGAGATCCGCTTCGTGAGCACCGGGGTCGTGCCGACTTCCGAGACCACGGCCGAGGTGACCGGCGATCTGACGATCCGGGAGACGACGGTGCCGGTCGTCCTCGACGTCACCCTGAACTATCTTGGCGACCATCAGCTCGGCCAGTTCGTGCCCGATTACGCGGACATGGAGGTGGCCGGCTTCTCGGCGCGCGGCACGGTGCTGCGCTCCGCCTTCGGGCTGGACATGCTGGTGCCGATGATCAGCGACGAGGTCGAGCTGGTCATCGAGGCCGAGCTCTTGCGGCCGAAGGTGCTCGTCGACTGAGCAGGAGCACCAGCAGGCTGTTGAAGAAGTCTCGACGGCCGCGACGGGATCGACTTTCGTCGCTGGGAAGGCGCCCGGCGCGGGGCGATGCCATAGCATCGTCACGTGTCGGGCAACGCACGCAGCGGCGAAAAGCGGCCCGTCCCGGAGGGATGCGGTCAGGATGACCGGCGAGCTTCGTCGGCGCTCGGGCGCGATGCGCGCTGCATCGCTGGCCCTCACGCCTCCTCGCTTCCGGTCATCCTGACCGCATCGCGGCCATCGCGACTTCTTCAACAGCCTGCTATGGACGAGGATCGACCATGCGCCTGACCAACTCGCCGGATGGCTACGGCTTCGTCCACTGGGCCCTGCACTGGATCACTGCGGCGCTGATCTTCTGGCTCTTCTGGCTCGGGCTGACCATGGTCGAGCTGCCGATCAGCCCGCAGATGTTCCAGGACTATGCCTTGCACAAGTCGCTCGGGCTGACCGTGCTGGTGCTGGTCCTCGCCCGGCTCGCCTGGCGCCGGCTGACCGGCGTGCCGGCGCTGCCCGACGGGATGGGCCGGCTCGAGAGCCTGGTCGCCACCGCGGTGCATCACGGCATCTACGTGCTGCTCTTGGTGATTCCGCTCAGCGGCTGGCTCTATTCCGGCGCCACCGCGAGCCCGGCCAACTGGTTCGGCTTCTTCACCGTGCCGGACCTGATCGGCGCCAACGAAGCCGTGGCCAAGGTGCTCAGGGCCGTGCACGACATCGCCGGCAAGCTTTTGATGCTCTGCCTCGCCCTCCATGTCCTGGGTGCCCTCAAGCACCATTTCATCAGCCGCGACGCGGTCCTCAAACGCATGCTGCTGCCCCGAAGGAGCTGATCCGATGCGCCTGCCAGTCGCCCTCCTGGTTCTCCTGACCGCCTTGCCCGCCGCCGCCCGGGACTGGCGGATGATCGATGACGAGAGCAGCCTCGCCTTCACGTTCAAGCAGATGGGCTCGCCGGTCACAGGCAGGTTCGAGACGTTCACCGCCGCCATCAGCTTCGACCCGGCGGCCCCCGATGCGGCGTCGGTCGAGGCGGTCATCGAGATCGCGAGCGTGGACACGGGCAATGCCGAGCGCGATGCGGGGATCGGAGGGCCCGACTGGTTCGACGCGGCCACCTATCCGACGGCCCGCTTCGTCAGCACCGGCTTCACCGCCACTGGCGGCGACAGCTACGACGTCGCGGGCGAGCTGACCATCCGCGACGTCACCGACGCGGTCGTGCTGCCGATGACCATTGCCGTCGACGGCGACCGGGCGGTGGCCACAGGCACCCTCGAGCTCGATCGCACCACCTTCGGCGTGGGTCAGGGCGACTGGGCGAGTGCGACCGCGGTCGGTCACGAGGTCCTGCTCGAGATCGAGGTGGTGGCCACGGCCGAGGACTGACCGGGAAGGGGTCACCGGCAACTTGCGCGTTTGTGGCAATAGTCACTGATTCCCGGGGCGACGCGGCGCAGTAGAGGCGCGTCATCGCCGCTGGGTGTCGGCTGGAGCCGGCGCTCCTTGATGCGGCGCACGGGAGTTCGCCATGAAGAGCGTTCAGTTCGTCTCGATCGGTCACCGTCTCGGCATGGGAATGGGGAAGCGCCCGGCGGGGTTGGCCGACCTCGTGGCCTGGCTCGGCCGCAGCATGCGGCGGTCGCGCGGGCGGAGCAGCCTCACCGAGCTCGACGATCGCCTGCTGCGCGACATCGGCATTTCCCGGGCGGAAGCGCGCAGGGAAAGCAGCAAGCCCTTCTGGCGCTGAGGCCGGGTCCGGCCGGGGACGGCTACAGGGCCAGCGAGTGCCGGCCCTGGCCCGGCGCCAGGTAGCGGTCGAAGCAGGCGGCGACGAGGCGCAGCAGCGGCCGGTAGCGGGCCGGCACCAGGATCACGTCGTCCTCGCGACGGGCGATGCCCAGCTCGACCAGCCGGGCGAAACGCCCCGGCTCCGGGGCGATGGCGGCAGCACCATGCGCGTCGGCGATCGCCCCGAGGTCGGCCCGGCCTTCGCACATCAGGCGGTTGATGATCGCCCGGCGATGTCGGTCGTCGGCGCTCAGCCGCAAGCCACGGGCGATCGGCAGGCGGCCTTCGGCGATTGCCGACCGCCAGGCCTGCAGGTCGACATGGTTCTGCAGGTAGCCATCCTTGAAGCTGCCGATGGCCGAGGCGCCGACGCCGATCAGCGTGGTCGCCCGATCGGTGGTGTAGCCCTGGAAGTTGCGCTCCAGCCGGCCCGCCTCGAGGGCGCGCGCCATCGGGTCGTCAGGCCTTGCGAAATGGTCGAGGCCGATCGCCACGTAGCCGAGCGCCTCGAGCCGCTCGGTGATGGCCGCGAACTGGGCGAGGCGCTGGGCCGCGTCCGGCAGCAGCTCGTCGGGGATCATGGACTGGTGCTTCTTCAGTCCCGGCAGGTGGGCATAGCCGAAGACGGCGACCCGGCCGGGTGCGAGCGCCGCCACGCTGTCCACCGTGTCGAGCACGCTCGCGACGTCCTGATGTGGCAGGCCGTATAGGATGTCGAACGAGATGGCGTCGATGCCGGCGCTGCGCAGCCGCTCGAGGGCGAGCCTGGTCGTGTCGACGCTCTGGATGCGGTTGATGGCGCGCTGCACCGCCGGGTCGAAGGACTGGATGCCGAAGCTCGCCCGGTTGATGCCGATCCGGGCGATGCAGTCGGCGAGCTCGGTGGAGACGAAGCGCGGATCGAGCTCGATGGCCCGCTCGGCATCGGCGGTGAAGCCGAAGCGCTCGTCGATCCGCCGCATCAGCGTGGCAAGATCGGCGGTGCCGAGGCTCGACGGCGTGCCACCGCCCCAGTGCAGATGGGCGAGCGGGACGGGCTCGCGCAAGTGGTCGGCGACGAGGTCGAGCTCTCGCGCCAGGGTCTGCGCGTAGGCGTTGATCCGGCCCGCATGCCGGGTGATGTGGGTGGTGCAGCCGCAATACCAGCAGAGCTGGCGGCAGAATGGCACATGCAGATAGAGCGAGGCCGGCTGGTCCGGGGGCAAAGCGGCGAGCCATTCCGCTGCAGCCACGGATCCGATATCCGGCCGGAAATGCGGTGCGGTCGGATAGCTCGTGTAGCGCGGCACGCGGTCGGCTTCGAACAGCCGGCCGAGCTGCTCGACCGGCAGCGCGGGGGCCGCTTCCCCTGGCTGAACGGACGTTTCGGTGGGCGCGGCCATGTGCATCCCCAAACCGGCAAGGCTTCCCGGCATGGCTAAGCCGCCGGTGAATCGGTTGCGTCAGGGTGCCACGCTAGCGGAGCGAGGCGCGGCCGGTCTTGATTCAGGTCAAGGCCGGCCGGGATCGTGGTCCGGCTAGAGCGGCTTGGGCTCGTTGGCCTTGGTCGCGACAGGCAGCGTCGGCGGCGTGATCACGCCGTCGCCGGTGGTCGTCGCGGTCGTTGCGGCGGCCGGCTCGGGCGCCGCCTTCGGCACTTCGGGGACGGGCCGCGCCGGCGGCACGGCGATCGACTGGATCGGTCCGCCGTCGGCCGGTGCCGCGGCCGGCACGGTGCCCGGCACGGGCTCGGCCGTCTCGCGCGGCAGCGCCTGGGCCACCCCCTTGCCGACCAGCTCGACGATCGCCGAGAGCTGCGGGCTGTCGGTCGGTGCCACCAGCGCGAAGATCATCGGCCCGCGCCGCCATTGCAGGGAAAGATGGCCCTCGGGCACGAGGCGGAACGCGTGGTCGGCGTTCGAGCGGGCGACAGCGGCATAGAGCACGACCCGGCTGCCGACCTCGTCGGCGTAGATCAGGCGGATCGCCGGCGCGCGGTTGGCGTCGAGGGTCTCGCCGCGAACGAGATGCAGGCCGATCCCGTCGAGCTCGGGCGCACTGAGCGTGAGGCCGGGCACCTGGCCGGCGAGCCAGGTGACCGATGCCAGGTCGGTGGGCGCGGCGTCGGTCTGGGTGACGAGGCCGGCCGGCTCGCTCGCCGCCAGCTGCGTCGTCCCGAACGGGAAATAGATCTCGGGCGCGCCAGCCGATGACCGCAGGGCGCTGGTGCCGCTGCCGGCGAGGCGATCCAGCGTCAACGCCGTGCCGCCGCCGAGCACGGTCAGCGCCACCGCCGCGGCGGCGGCATAGCGGAAGGCCGCGACGCGGGTCCGCCGGCCGGCCAGCCGGCGCACGATCTCGCCCTGCAGGTCGGCCCTGAAGGTGCGGCTGTCATGCATCGGCAGATGCTGCCCGAGCTCGCGCAGGCGGGCATTCTGGTGCAGATAGGCCTCGACCCTGGCGACGGTCTCCGGGCGCGAGGAAAGTGCAGTCAGCACCTGCACGCGCTGGTCGTCGTCGAGCGCACCGTCGACGAAGCGGAGCAACCGGTCATTGTCGAGCGCGTCATCGACGCGCGTCTGGTCTTGCGTCATTTCACCACTCGAAGCTTGCGCGAGGTCTCACGGCTGGTCATCGAGCGCAGCACTTCCCGGCCGCGCGACAGCCGCGACATCACGGTTCCCACAGGTATGCCCAGGGCTTCCGCCGCCTCCAGATAGCTCAGCCCCTCCAGGCCGACGAGCAACACCACCTCGCGCTGCTCGTTCGGCAGCTTGGCCAGGGCCACGACGGTGTCCCGCAGCTCGACATGCTGCTGCTGGCTGGGTGGTGTGACGAGCGAAGCCAGGATGTCCTCGGAGAGGAAATCCGTGGCCATGCGTTTCTCGCGCCGCGTCGAATCGACGAAGACGTTGTGCAGCGTCGAGAAGAGATAGGGACGCAGGTCGCCGATCGTGTGCCAGCTCTTGGCGCGGGCGAGCACCCGCGTCAGCGTCTCCTGGACGGCATCGTCGGCATCCGCGGAATCGCCGAGCAGGAGGAGGGCATAGCGGCGCAGGGCCGCCACATGCACCACCAGCTCCTCGGCGATCGCCTGACTCGCCGCCTCCGACCGCATCTTCCCACGCTGCCAGATCATGCGCATTCCTGTTGAAACTCGATCCCATCCCCATTAGGCCATCTGTCGACGGAAGCGAAGTGAAATACCGGAGTGCAGGCTCCGGTAGAATTATCGCCAGCCGCAGCGGGCTCGGTGGCGGAAGAAAATGTCCGTCGGCCTGTGGCCGACGGACCAATCGTGGGCGGTAAAAGCCATTGACCGGGACCGGGCCGGCGCGAGGGCCGGATCGGTGTCGGTCAAGACACGTGAAATAGACGCTCGACCGTCGAACTTATTCCGGAATTTTGCTGCTGTGCTGCCGGGTCGATCCGGTCAGTCGGGGCTGCGCTCGCGTACGTAGCGGCCGGGCGCCGGCTCTATCACCTCGAGGTTGCCGGCGCCGGGATCACGGGCGGGCGACGTCCCGCCGCCATGACGCTCCAGCCACTGCCGCCAGGCGGGCCACCAGGACCCCTCGTGATGCTCGGCCCGCGCCAGCCAGGTGTCGGGATCGGCGCTGCGGCTGGTGCTCGTCCAGTAGCCGTACTTGGTCGAATCGGCGGGATTGACGATGCCGGCGATATGGCCGGAGCCACCGAGCACGAAGCGCACCGGCCCGCCGAGCAGGCGGCTGCCCCGGAAGGTCGACCGCCAGGGGGCGATGTGGTCTTCCCTGGTCGAGACGAAGAAGGCCGGCTGACGGACCTGCCCGAGGTCGATGGGCACGCCGTCGAGGATGATGCCGCCAGGCCTGGTCAGGAGGTTCTGCTGGTACATGCAGCGCAGGTAGAAGCTGTGCATCATGTAGGGCATCGCCGTGCTGTCGGCGTTCCAGTAGAGCAGGTCGAAGGCGAGCGGTGCCCGGCCCATCAGATAGTTGCTGACGACGAAGGACCAGATCAGGTCGTTGGCGCGCATCAGGTTGAACACCTGCTGCATGTGGCGCGCCTCGAGATAACCCTTCTTCGCCATGTGCCGGTCGAGCAGCTCGAGCTGCTCGTCGTCGATGAAGACGGCGAGGTCGCCGGGCTCGGCGAAGTCCAGCATGGTGGTGAAGAAGGTGGCGGACGCGATGCGCTTCTGCCCCTTCGCCGCCTCGTGCGCGAGCAGGCAGGCGGCGAGCGTGCCGCCGAGGCAGTAGCCGATGATGTTGACCTCGTCCTCGCCGGTCTGCCGGGTGACGGCATCGAGGGCGGCGAGCGGGCCGTCCACGAGGTAGTCCTCGAAGCTCTTGTGGGCGAGCTCGGCCGTGGGGTTGACCCAGGAGATGACGAAGACGGTCGAGCCCTGCTCCACCGCGTAGCGGATGAAGCTGTTCTTCGGCTTGAGGTCGAGGATGTAGAACTTGTTGATCCAGGGCGGGACGATCAGGAGCGGCCGCCGCTGCACGGTCGGCGTCAAGGGCGCGTACTGGATGAGCTGCATCAGCTCGTTCTCGAAGACCACCGCCCCCTCGCTCGTCGCGATGTTCCGGCCGAGCTCGAACGCGTCCTCGCGCGTCATGCTGATCTTCAGCTCGCCCTTGCCCCGCTCGAGGTCGTCGAGCAGGCGGCGCAGCCCCTCGTAGAGGCTCTCGCCCCGGGTCTCGGCGGCCTGGCGGAGCACCACGGGGTTGGTCAGCGCGAAGTTGGAGGGGGCCAGCGCGTCGACATACTGGCGCGTGTAGAACGCCACCTTGCTGCGCAGCGCCGGGTCGAGCCCCTCGACATTGGCGACCGTGCCCTGGATCCAGCTCGCCGTGACCAGGTAGGACTGCTTGATGTAGTCGAAGACGAGATCCTCGCTCCAGGCGTCGTCCCTGAAGCGGCGGTCGTCGGGCGCCGGCTCGACCATGGGCGGCACCTCCTCGCCCAGCACGCGCCGCATGTAGCTTTCCCACAAGCGGCCCATCTCGCGCCAATAGGCGAGCTGCGCGTCGACCAGCCGCTCGGGCCGTGCCAGGAGGTGCTCGGCGAGGCGGGCAAAGGCGTCGGTGACCACCTTCGGGTCGGGGATCTGGAAGTGCTCGTCGTCCTGCCGCTCGAGGAACCTGCGGAAGATGCGGTTGCTCCGCTCGCCGATCTCGGCCATACGCGCGGCCAGTTCCCTGGCGTCGGGCAGCTCCTTGTCGCCTGCCATGTCGGCGGTTCCTCCGGCTCTCAGCACGGCGCACTGGCCGCGCGGTGCCTCGGGGGTTTTGCGCGGCCCGGCGCTGCACTGCAAGAGGAGACGGGGATGGACGCCATGGACAAGTCGGTTGCGACGAAGCTGGCCGGGGTCAGCACGGCGACGCTCACCACCTGCCTGTTCAAGCGCGGGCTGCGCAACCAGTTCCTGCAGGACGTGCATCCGGTGGGCGGCAGCGGCACGCGGATGGTCGGGCCCGCCTTCACGCTCCGCTACATTCCGGCGCGCGAGGACATCGACGTGCTCGACGCCTATGCCGATTTCGAGCACCCCCAGCGCAAGGCGATCGAGACCTGCCCGGCCGGGCATGTGCTGGTGATGGACAGCCGCAAGGACGCGCGGGCCGCCTCGGCGGGCGATATCCTGGTGTCCCGGCTGGTGATGCGCGGCGTCGCCGGCGTCGTCACCGATGGCGGGTTCCGCGACACCCCGTCGATCGCCGCCCTCGCCATCCCGGCCTACCACCAGCGGCCTTCCGCACCGACCGGCCCGATCCTCCATCACGCCGCCGATATCGGCCTGCCGATCGGCTGCGGCGACGTCGCCGTCTATCCGGGCGACATCATGGTGGGCGACGGCGAGGGCGTCGTCTGCCTGCCGGCGCACCTCGCCGCCGAGATCGCCGACGAGGCCTTCGAGATGACCGTCTACGAGGACTTCGTCGAAAGCGAGGTCAAGGCGGGCCGATCGATCTTCGGCACCTATCCCGCGACCGACGCCAGCCGCGCACGCTTCGCCGAATGGCGCAAGGCCCAGGGCAGGTAAGAAGAAGAGCAATGAGGGGGGCGTGGGGGAAATCATTTCCCCCACATCCTTCCTCATAAGACCTCGATTCGCTCTATCCGCCCGCAGCACAGCCGGAAGATGGCGTCCTGCGGCTCGTCCAGCTCGAGCATGGCGGCGGCCGGCAGGTTCAGATAGGCGCAGCGGATGGCCCGGCCGAGGGCGCCGTGGGCGACCGCGACCAGCCGCGCTGCCGGTGCCAGGTCCTCGAGCCAGGCCATCGCCCGGTCGAGGATCGCCTGCTGCGTCTCGCCGCCGCCGGGTGGTGCGACGGTCCAGCGATCGTTGATCCGCGCCTGCCAGAGCTCGGGGTCGCGGGCCTCGATCTCGGCGGCGGTGAGACCATCCCAGGCACCCCAGGTCATTTCCTTCAGCCGGTCGTCCAAGGTGATCTCGCGGGGCGTGCGGCCGATGGCGCGGGCGACGATGGCGGCGGTGTGCCGTGCCCGGCCGAGCGGGCTCGAGGTGAGCCCGTAGGCCGCCGGCTCGTCGAGCTCGGCCAGGAGCCGCCGGCCGGCGCGCTCGCCCTGCTCGATGCCGCGCCCGGTCAGCGGCGAATCCCGATGCCCCTGGAACCGCCGCTCGAGGTTCCACGAGGTCTCGCCGTGGCGGATGAGGAAGAGGTCGGCCCCGTGCATCGAGGGTCAGCGTGGGGCCGGCCGGGGGACAAGCGGCGGCAGCGACGTCGGCAGGCCGCCTGCCGGTGCTGGAATGGAGGTCGGCAACTGGCCCGTCGGCAGGGGCGCCGGCACCGGTTCCGGACCGGTCGCCGGCCTGGGCGGCGGCAATCTGTCGAGCGTGTTCAGCTGGCGGGTGCGCTCGGCCCCCGGCGGCTCCTGGCGCAGCTGGTCCTGAAGATTGCGCCGCTGGAGCGTGCTCGTGCCGGCCGGGTCGCGGCGCGCCCGGTCGATCTGGCGCTCCAGGCTGGGGCTGGTCCGTGCCGAGGGCGAGCCGAAGAGCCCGTCCGCCGCGTCCGCCGGCAGCGAGCCACCGCCGAGCACGACCAACGCCAGGAGGCCGCACGACACGGCAGCGGCACGGGTCGGCAACGGGAATGTGAACGACCGGGAGCACCCCCCGGGACCCGCCCCGGCCCCGGCGTTCTTGACGGCCGCCCGCGGCGCGTCGACTGTTGCGTGCATCGGCAGACCCATCCCATTCCGCTCGCCAACCCGACGGAACCCTTCCCCATGTCTTCCAAGGTCGCGCACAGCCAAGGCCCGGGCAAGAGCCGGCGCGATCCGCGTCTCGACTTTTTTCGCGGCATCGCCATGCTGATCATCCTCGTGGCGCACATCCAGTGGAATTCGTGGTCGCTCTGGATCCCGGCACGCTTCGGCCCGTCGGACGCGGCCGAGATGTTCGTCTTCTGCTCGGGCTATGCGGCGGCCATCGCCTTCGGCGGCACCTTCGTCACCGCCGGGTTCTGGATGGGCGTGCGGCGCATCGCGCTCCGCTGCTGGCAGGTCTACTGGGCGCATCTCGGGCTCTTCTTCACCGTGGCGGCGATCACCGTCGTCGCCAACGAGCTCTTCGGGACGCCCCGATGGAACTATCTGGGCGTGCTGAACCTCGAGCCCTTCTTCGACGACACGCAGACCCAGCTCGTCGGGCTCTTCACCCTCACCTACGTGCCGAACTACTTCGACATCCTGCCGATGTACCTGGTCATCCTGGCGATGATCCCGCTGGTGATGCTGCTGCACCGGCTCCACCTCGCCGCAGCCATCGCCTTCTGCATCCTGCTCTACGTCGCCACATGGGTTTTCAACCTCAACCTGCCGGCCGAGCCCTTCTCGGACCGGGTCTGGTTCTTCAACCCGTTCGGCTGGCAGATCGTCTTCTTCACCGGCTTCATGCTGTCGCGCGGCTGGGTCCGACCGCCGCCCTACCGTCCGTGGCTCCTCGCCCTCGCCGCCGGCTACGTCCTGGTGATGATCCCGATCAGCCGCTGGCAGATCTACATGCAGGTGCCGGCGCTCGAGGCCGTCCACGACTGGCTCTGGCTCAAGGACTGGGAGCAGGGCGGCATCTTCAAGACCAATCAGCACCCCTTGCGCTGGCTGCATCTCCTGGCGCTCGCCTATCTGGCGCTCTGGGTGCTGCGCGGGCGCGAGCACTGGCTCGATACGGCACCCTGCCGCGTGATCATCAAGGTGGGCCAGCAGGCGCTCGCCACCTTCATGACGAGCATGGCGCTGGCCTGGATCCTGTCCATCGCCCTCGACCAGCTCGGCGGCGAGGGCACGACCTTCGCGGGCAAGTACCGGCCCGGTCGCGAGCCGCTGAGCGTGGCTGCCGCCAACATCTTCGGCCTCGCCGCCATCATCGGCGTCGCCTACATGGTCGACTGGTACAAGCGCGAGCCCTGGCGACGGGTCGGCCAGGCGCCGGCACAGTCCGTCAGCGGGTCCCGGGCAGCGGCACAACCGGCAGCGGCAGCTCCGGAGTCGGCGGCCTTGGCGGTCGCTCCAGGCGCCAGGGCGTATCGATGACCACCCCGCCCAGCGCCCGGGTTCTGGGTGGCAGGGCGGGCGGGCGATGGCAGTAGGGGCGGAGCGCGCCGCAGTCCCAGCGCCAGCCGGCCGGCACGACGCTCATGCTGCCGCCGCGCTCGAAGCGGCAGCGGCAGAGCTTGTCGGCGATGCAGGCGACCTCGTCGGCATTTTCCGGCGCACAGGACGGCGCTTGCGCCCGCAGCGACGCTGCGGCAAGCGAGAGGAACGCAGTGAGCAGCAGTAGCGTTAACAGGCGCATGCGTCAGTTCTACCGCATCCGCGTTAAGGAAGCCTTGCCGTGTCGCCCGGGCTGACGCGCCGCACCCTGTTGCTGGCCGGCGCCCTGTTGCCGCTGAGGGTGGCCGCCGCGGCCGAGCTGCCGGTGCCGCCGTGCGCCGGCGAGACGCCGCGGCCGGCGCCGCCGCGCCTCGGGCAGCCGCCGGCCGTGCTCGCCTGCACCGACAGCGACCTGCTCGCCGCCTGGCAGCCGCCGGCATGCCTCGGCTGGCGGGCGAAGCCGGCGGACGTCGTCCTGGCGCTGGCCGCCCGGTTCCGGCTCGACGATATCGAGGCGCTGCTCGCCCGGTTCACCGCCATCTCGGCGCTCACCCGGATCCGCTACTGGTCGGTGACCCGCGAGGCCTGGCGCCCGCTCTTCCTCGACGCGGTGCCGCTCTCCCGGGCCGATCCGGCGGCGACCCGGGGCGATTTCCGGCGCGACGAGATCGTGCTCGGCGAGCCGGTCCACGTGCTGCTCGAGGACGACCTGATCGGTGCCGTCGTGCATTCGATCACGGTCGAGGCGTTCTCGCCCGAGCTGATCCGGGTGGCCATGCGCAACGTCCTGCCGGGCGGCGTGCTGGGCATGGAGGTGCTGCCGGTGGACGGGCTCGAGATGGTGCTGCTGCTCGAGCGGGAGGAGCCCTCCATCTGGCGCTACTGGTCGATCATGCGGGCCACGATCGAGGCACCCGACTTCATGCTGCCGTCCGCCGCCTCCTACGCCAACCGGGCGGCGGCGATCTTTCGCTACGTGGCGAGCCTGCCAACCGACGCCGAGCCGCCGCTGGTGCGGCGGTCGCGCGATCTTCCGAGTTGAGATCGAAACGGGAAGCGGGCAAACCCTGAATTTGGCTTTGAACCGGGGAGACGGCCTTGACGGTGGTGGATTGCGTGCTCGACGCCAAAGCGCAGGTCGGCGAAGGGGCGATGTGGGACGAGACCCTGGGCCGGCTCTGGTGGGTCGACATCAACGCGCCCACGCTCAACCGCTTCGATCCGGCGACCGGCGAGAACCGGGCCTGGACCATGCCGTCCAGGATCGGCTGCTTCGGCTTTCGGGCCAAGGGCGGCTTCGTGGTGGCGCTCGAGGACGGCTTCTCGACCTTCGATCCCGAGACCGGGGCGATCGAGGCGATCGTCGATCCCGAGCCCGAATGGCCCGAGAACCGGTTCAACGACGGCACGCCCGATTCGGCCGGCAGGCTGATCGCCGGCACCATGCCGATGGGCGAGCGGCTGCCGGTGGCCTCCATCTGGCGGCTCGATGCGGATCGCCGGGTGAGCCGGCTGGTCGACGGGCTTCGGGTCTCGAACGGGATGGCCTTCAGCCCCGATGGCCGGCTCTTCTACTGGTCCGATTCGGACCCCTCGGTGCAGACCATCTGGGTTGCCGACTACGACCCGGCGAGCGGCACGCTCGGCCGACGGCGGGTTCTGGCGAAGACCGACGAGCTCGCCGGGCGGCCGGACGGCGGCACGATCGACGCCGACGGCTGCTACTGGATGGCGGGCGTCGGCGGCTGGCAGCTCGTCCGCTTCACGCCCGATGGCCGGGTCGACCGCATCGTCGACATGCCGGTCGAGCGGCCGACCAAGATCGCCTTCGGCGGCGCCGACCTGAAGACGCTCTACGTCACCTCGATCAGCGGCGGGCAGACGCCCGGCACCGAGGCCCGGCAGCCACAGGCCGGCGGCATCTTCGCGCTTTCCGTGCCGGGCGTGCAGGGGCTGCCGGCATGGCGCCTGGCCGTCTAGGCCGACCGGCCAAACGACCGACGCCCGAGCGGCTGCGGCGGCGGGCGCTCGCCTATCTCGAGCGGTTCTCGACCAGCCGGGCGCATCTGGGCACGGTGCTGCGGCGCCGGGCGCTGCGCGAGGCCGAGACGCTCGAGCTGGAGGCGGCACCGGTCGAGGCCGCGATCGAGGCCCTGCTCGACGACCTCGTGCGGCTCGGCCTCGTCGACGACCGGGCCTTCGCCGAAACCCGCGCCCGGCGGCTGGTCGAGAAGGGCCGGCCGGCCCGGCGCATCGTCCAGGAGCTGGCAGCCAAGGGAGTCGATCGCAACGTGGCCATGGGCGTCCTGGAAGGGCTCGGCGAGGAGACGCCCGACCTCGACCTTGCGGCCGCCCTGGCCTTCGCCCGCCGCCGCCGGCTCGGGCCCTGGGCCGTGCCGGGCGGACGCGAGCGGACGCCGGAGCAGGCGCTCGCCGCCTTCGCCCGGGCAGGCTTCCCTTATGCCGTGGCGCGGCAGGTGCTGGAGGCCGCGAGCCTGGACGAGCTCGAGGCAGAAGTGCGCGACGCCTGAGCCTTGTTCGCCAGTCGCGGCACCCGTCGACGTTTTGGCGCTGCGGATCGACGCCGACTTGTGGTCTACTCGCCTCTGGATGCGGCGCCGGGCGCCGCGGAAGCCGCGACGGGACCTGAAATGTGCTGGGGCGTGGCGGCGACTGCGACCATGCTCGGCCTCGGCACGGCTGCCGCCGTCCTGACGCTGCGGCGCGGCGAGCCGCCGGCCGTGCCGCTGACCCTCGCCTATTTCGCGCTGATGGAAGGGCTGCAGCTCGCGGGCTACGCCGTCGTCGGCCAGTGTGGCGAGCCCGTCAATCGGGCGGTGACCCTGCTCGCCTACCTGCACATCGCCCTGCAGCCGCTGGTCATCAACGCCTTCGCCATGGAGCTGGTGCCGGGGGAGCGCAAGGTGGCGGCGCGACGCTGGGTCTACGCGCTATGCGGGCTGGCCTCGCTGTTCATGCTCGTGCAGCTCGTGCCCCTGGAGCGGGCCGGCGTCTGCAGCATCGGCTCACCGCTGTGCGGCGCCGAGCTCTGCACGATCTGGCAACTGGCACATCGGCTGGAGCGTCCCGTACAACGGGCTGACCGTGCCGCTCGAGGAGCTGGTCGGTCCGGGCGGCGCCTTTCCGACCTATATGCTCGCCGTCTTCCTGCTGCCGCTCGCCTACGGTGCCTGGCGCTTCGTGCTCTTCCACATCGCGGCCGGCCCGCTCCTCGCCAGCACCCTGACCGACAATCCGAACGAGATGCCGGCGATCTGGTGCCTGTTCTCGGTCGGCATTCTGCTGATCGCGCTGAGCCCGGCGATCCGCAGCCGCTTCGGGCAGGCCGGAAGCTGGGCTCGGCCGGCGGCGGGATGAGCCGTCGCGTCTGGCGCAGGGCGCCTACTCCAGGCTCATGCGCGCCTGCAGCTCCGCCGTCGTGTTCCGGCTCGGATAGGGCTCCGCCGGCACCGGCACGCCGAGATGGGCGCAGAGCGGCTCCCAGCCGTCGCCGAGCCGGTGGACCAGCAGCCGGTCGGCTGGCACCGTGGCGATGACCTCCTCGACATGTCTCTCATAGACGGCAATCGCGTTCTCGCGGTCGTCCGGCCGGCCGCCGAACACGTTCTCACCCACCCAGTGAATCAGCGGCGACTTCTCGATGGGCCAGCGCCAGACCTTCAGGATGGTCTTCTCGAAGCTCGCCCACCAGCTCTCGGCCGTACGCCAGGTCAGGATCACCTTGGCTTGCGGATTGAGTTCGATCAGCTCGCGCCAGAAATAGGCCGACGGCCAGTCCATGCACGCGCGATAGCCGTCGAAGAGCGCGTCCCAGTCGGGCTCGGCACCCCGGGCCAGCTCGATCCAGAGCCGATACAGCTCGGGCCGGTCCGAGAGCTCCAGCATGTGATGGGTGGGGCCCTGGCCCAGCATGTTCAGGGCCGTGCGCATCGAGTCCGTCCCGGTCCTTCCGAACCCGGTGCCGATCACCTGCAACGGCATCACCGATACTCCACCGAAGACACCAGCCGCACATTCGACGGGCATCACGCTACTGCCGCCGCAAGTGCCCGGCAAGAAGCATGAGGGCTCAGATCAGCCCGGCGCTCTTGAAGCTGGGATGGCGGTCTTGCCGACGATGACGTGGTCGTGGACGGTGAAGCGCACTGTGGCCTTGACCGTCCCCTTTGGCCAACGGCTAGGGAGGCCGACCGAGGGCGGGAACGTCAGGCACTCGCCGCCCTGGCCAGGACTTCATCGAGCTCCGGCAGCATCACGATGCCGTCCTGGTCGCTGCCGGACGAATGCACCACGAGCCAGACGCAGGGGGCGCCGCTGTCGTTGCACGGCGCGTGCGGCAGGTCGGCGGGCACGAAGCCCTGCTCGCCGGCCGAGAGCTCGACCCGGTGCTCCAGACGCTGGCCGAAGCGGACCGTGCAGCGGCCCTCCAGCAGGTAGGCGATCGTCTCGATGCCCTCGTGGTAGTGCGCCCTGGCCCTGGCACCGGGCGGCATGGGCAGCACGTTCATGCAGATCCTCGTGGCACCCACCGTCTCGGCCGAGGCACCCGCACCATAGGTGAAGCCCTGCTTGCCCACATAGGTGCCGCCGGGCTTGACGATCGCAATCCGGTCGGGATCGAGCAGGGTCATGGCGAACGCTCCGCATGGGTCGAGGGGGGGCGGGGCCATGGCGAGGGTAGGGCTGCCGGCCGCGTTGGGCCAAGCGGTTTCGGCCAAGCGCGGCGTGCTGGAAACCGAAAACTCGCTTGGCTATGAAGGGGGGGCGCCTCTCTTCGGCGAAAAGGTCAAAAGTGAGGTGACCTCCTTTTCCGGAGGTTTGATGTGTAAAATGCCATCAAGCATCAACGTTTTCAAAGACGCCTACCTCAATGCTATTCGTGATGTTATTTTCAAGAATCGACTAAGCAATTTTTTGGATGAATTCCCCTGGCTGACGGGCCATCTCGGAAATCCTTTTGCTCCCGTATGGTTTATTGGCGAGAACCCGAGTCGAAGTCGTGTCGAACACATAGATAAGGTTTCGACTTCACATTCAGAGAATCTTCAATGGAGTTATAAATTTCGGGAGGCTCGGTTGTTTCGCGATGCACTTACTAAAGCTGGCCTTAAAGAAGGCGATCCAGCAGAGGACATTGGATGGAACTGCTATATTACCAATGTGACCAAAGAACCCGAAGTTGTAAAAAAAAAGAAATAATGAAAAGGGTATAATATCTGGATTCTACAAAAAAGAATCCGCCATTTGGCTGGATGTTTTACAATACCAAATTGACTTTGGGAGTCCGCGTGTTTTAGTAGAACTCGGTTCCGAAGCTGCACGGCTGTTAGACGTCATGAAGAAGTGTGGGCTGAGGACTCCGCCTATCGAGAAAATTCCCCATTATTCTTACGTAATGCTTAGGCCGGATAGTAAAACCAAGTTGGGCCCGGGGCATCCGGAGCGGCAGGCAGAATTCTCAAACAAGATAAGAACTATTGCAGAAAAATTCGGCACTGGCTTAGTGGAACACGTCCCTTCTTGACCATCACCCCCCCAAGGCCGCCATGGCGGTGTCGGGGGCCTTGTCGATGATGCGGAGGAGGGCGCGGGCGGGGCCTTGGGGGAGGCGCTTGCCCTGCTCCCAGTTGCGCAGGGTCTCGGCGGAGACGTCGAGGCGGCGGGCGAAGGCGGCTTGGCTCAGGCCGGTGCGGGCGCGCAGGCCGCGGATGTGGGCGGCAGCGGCGGCTCTGGCCTCTGCGTCGTCGGCGGCGATCTGCCGGGCGATCTCGGCCGCGTCGGCGGCGTCCAGCCTGGCCCGGTCGATCTCGGGCACGAGCGGTGTCTCGCTGCCGTCGGCGGCGATCAGGTAGACCCGGTCACCGTTGATCCGGGCGCGAACGGTAGTGATTGTGCTCACGGCGGTTGGCCTTTCCCGCAGAGATGATGCGCGGGTGCTCTTCGCCTCGTCCCACTCCACCTCGACAGCCTGCACTATCGGCCAATGACCGACTCGGTCAATGGCCGAGGCCGCCGAAGTATCGGTGGGTCCAGGGAGGGTTGTATAGACCGGAGACAAGGTTTACATGCGTTCGAGGACATGGGTGACAGTTGG
>ERZ795053.1079-NODE-1079-length-34911-cov-11.812514_pt1 | contig 34911 bp, 26 predicted proteins | sample MGYA00375137_ERZ795053 | MGnify/ENA primary metagenome ERZ795053 (study PRJEB30182, sample SAMN05720284) | activated sludge metagenome | isolation source: Anaerobic digester | place: Hong Kong | collected 2014-12-17 ...
AATACGAAAGGGCCTCCTTTCGGAAGCCCTTGATAATCATCGCTCTTTCTTGTGAACCCTACGGGACAAAATTCGAACCATTTAATAGCTGAACTGAAGCTTCTGGGAGAGCTTTTTACAGTTGATACCGATTAGTTTTTCTGGATAAAAGTGTTGGTGAAATACGATCTTATCTGGATAAAAATGTACTCAGAGTGCATTTTTACATAAATATTTCATTTTCCTAATCCAATAATACAAGAAGAAACCATCTCATCTAGCGTATTGGAATATTGGCAATTTTCCAATAATAAAACGAGATGTTCACTATTGAGTTTTACATTTTTATGTGACAGATCTCTTAAAGTAAAAATTTTCCTTCGTCTCAATCTTTCAGCTTTTAATTTATCCAGTTCCGGAATCAGAATATCTAACCATAAATTGGCAAATTGATCCAAATCTACATAGTTGTCATCTTCGGTTTCTGGTTTAAATAAAGCCAATAACCTTTCAGCATTAAGCTTATCCTTGCCTGATTTAAAAACATTGGCAGTATAGTGCTTTAGTATTTTTTCACCTTGCTGTAAGGCTCTTCTTTTTTTCCACGGTAATAAAGCCTTTTCTTGCCTTCTAAGCTTGAGGATAATTTCTTTGATTGTAATAGAAGTATCAACCTCTTTCCATTTCCTTTGAATAATATTTCCATTAGAAAGGTAGTGTCTCAGCTTCTCTGATATATCTGAAAAATCCGTGTGACCTTTATTTTGCTCATCAATTAGCAACCATTTGGGGCTCTTACTGGTGTTGCCTCTAAAAGCAAAAAAGCTCCACTTTTTATCGGTATCAATAAAGCTGATAGCTGTTTTAACTGTAGCATCAACATCTTTATATAGATCATAAGTCTGATGATCAATTAATGCTCCCTCTCCCTCAATGAGGCTATACAAATCCTGCGTGCTGTCTCTCACTCCTTCCCATCCATATTCTTCGTTTGAATATTCATTGTATGCATCAATGATATTTTGAGTACTAAAACCATTTTTTAGATGCTTCTCATAAATTGCTTGAGGGATTCCCACATTATTACCAATTAAATCTTCGGTCAGAAGTAACGTATCGATCATCCGCTTATCTCCGTTTAAGGAAAATTCTTCTGAATCATCCGGCCACATAACCGTAATTTCTTTGTTCTCGCAATCCATTCGTTCCAAGCGACCTATCCTCTGTTCAATTATTCTTAGTACGCTAGGCATATCCAATAACACCAGACAACTGGCATCCTGAAGGTTAATACCTTCAGACATTGCATCTGAGCAAAGAGCTATAAGCTTCTCTTCCGTTTGGTTTCCCAAAGCAAATAATTGCATTACCTGATTTCTGTCTCGGGTATTGTGCCCGGCAGCAACTATAGTTTTTGCTTTAACTTGCTCCTGTTGAAGAAGTTTGTGTAAATAGTCCAGGGTAATTACTGTTGAATCAAAAGCAAGTATTTTTTTATGATGCCTTATACTGTTTATTAGAGTCTGAATTTTACTCTTTTCTCGCATGTCGCTTAGTCTTTCCGACAATTGTCCAATTTCTTCATAGATTCTGATTTCATTATTACATATACTGGGATATAAACTTTCATTATAAAGCCACTTATGTTCCTCAGAGAGTAACTGTTGGTCAATAGTACATTTGGGAACAGCAGTTTTCAATTTTTTTATTTTCCCCAAAATGTCACCGGAATAGTTTTTGGTAGAATTTAGCTCAAAATTCTCATTAGCAGCTTTAGTCCCATATAGATACTCATAAAGGGCACAACGTGACGATCGTAACTTAACCCTTACCATGTAGGCTGCCAGAGCAGTTGCAGAAGTAAAACGCTGTTTTATGTAATTTGCCTTTTCTTCATCTGTATTCAGATAGTTGGGAATATTAAGTCTTTGCAAATAATGAACTCCTTTTAACTGCTCAATTAATGCCAGAATTTGCTTTGCTATTGCTTTATCGGGTTCCGTTTCTCCGGTTTTATATATGATGGAATTTGTTTTTGGATATCTGCAAGTATGTCCAAGCCTGTTTTTATATTGTTCCGGGGCACGATCTATCATTCTGTTCAGATCCCTCTTAGTCCTGCGGACAATGAACTGATTGACATATCTTTTCAGCTGCTCTAGGTGTTTTTTGTCAATTCCTTTCCTTCGGTTCTTTCTTAATTCAAAGTAAGTGTTCAGATCCGCATCACTAAGATTATCAATATCTAATAACTCAATTAGTCTTAACAAATCATCCACTTTTTTATTAATAGGCGTAGCTGTAGATAAAATGACATTGCTGGAACCTTTGGGTATTATGGCTTTACTTCTTTTTGAATTGGGATGGAGATAGTTATGTGCCTCATCAATAACCAATATGTCTGAACTTTGTATGGATTTTTGTAGAGTTCGTTGGTTTTTGTCCAACCCGAGACTCAACTTCCCCATTGATTCAATTTTGTTGTACAACGTAAAATGATCTTGTTCCTTTTCCCAATTCTCCATTACTTGTTTGGGACATATTATCAGCGCATTCGAACGGTCTTTTCTTCCATTTTCCCACAACCAGTGAAAAAGAGTATATGCCAACGCTGTCGCAAATTTTGTTTTGCCACTTCCTGTAGGGTCTGCAACCATAACACGTCCTTGATCCTGGATTATTTTCATCGCTCGGGCAATTCCCATTTTTTGAGAAGGCCAAAGATCATGGGTAACCAATGCCTGATACAAAACAGGGTAATCCTGCATCCATTTACTTTCCAGTATTTCCGCAACAGCTCTTGCCAGCGCTTCTTCCCAAGTAGCATCTTTGAATAATTTACTGAATAGTTCTATCAAGTGCTCATTATAATCTTCCCCCACTTTATAGTAGTACTCAGCGATACGTTTTATATTAAAATACTGCTCCCTTTCTGTTTTTGAAGATGATAGTTCAACCCTTATATTGGCCTCGGTTTGAGAAACAGTACCTGATTTGCTAAAATTGGACGAACCAAGTATAGCAGCCTGATCTCCTACATAAATTTTAGCATGTAATTTATCTTTCGCCTTGAAATGAAAAGTACCGTTATTTATTTTTTCGATAATATTTAAAATAGGCCCGCATAACCGGATGCTCACATTTTGTTTTACCCAATAATTTTTAATCTCTGTTGGAAGGGAGTAATGAGGCAGTCGTTTACCGACTCGCTCATCTGGATCAAATCCGATAACGATGCGAAGTTGCTGCAACTTTGGATAATCTGTAGCACCAAAAGCAGCGATCAGATTAGAAAGAGAGGTAAAGCCTGTAAGGATTAAATAATCCTCAGAATTTTGAATGTCTTTCAGTAATATATCTCTAACCCTACGTCCTTGTTCCCTAAGATTCAACGGAAAATCCTCTTGATCCGGGAGGTCAAGCAGATAATTGAAATCAAAGAGATTGGGAGATGGCATAGGCTCTAAATGTTTTCTATATCTTTTTCAATTAACCGATATTTGTCTTTTACATCTTCTCCCTGATAATAATTAAGCAGGTCTTCTTTCGTTAAAGTACCTTCACTAAGGAATTTTTTCAAGTACTCCTGATTAAATTCCATCAATAAAATACTCTTTTCTAGCTGTTTAAGGATTGATTTATTATTTTCAATGTTGTTGTTAACCAGATTTTTTATTGTTGAAATTTCATTGATATCCTTTATTAGCCTGTTTACTAAAATCATCAGTGTATCTTTATCCAATTCCACTTGTCTGGCATTTAATGCAATATCTCTGGCCAGCATGTATGCGATTGCTAAATTGGAATAGTCTCCCTTCTGAGAGTTGATAATGGCAACAAATCCTACTTCCGGGATATAACCAACATTTTCGAATTCTTTCAAAACAGAGTTGTCAACCAACGAAATATCAAAAACAATAAGGCTCACTTTTGCATCCCTGTTAACCTGTGCTTCAAGTAACTGACTCCAGGCAGTATCAACTTTTCGTGTAAATAAGTCTTTTGTTTCAATATTGCCCAAGCGAACACTCTTATCAAATTTGCATTCAATGGCAATTTTAAGATTTGAGTTACCATCAATCTCACAAATAATATCACCCGTTTTATTTTTAGGCAGAATGCCAACACTATTTCCTGTTAGGATAGCACGATCTTTTAACCTCTTTTCCGTAAAATATTGATTGAGAAATTCCGCAATTTCATCTTCGGCCAATATCCCTTTAATAGAACTTTTGTAAAATAGCTCCTTTTTCATTTCAAAGATCATTTTCAGGCTTTCCAGTTCAGTTCCTAATTCATTGCTGGTCTTTGAGAGAAATGCAGATATGCGATCTTCCATTAAAGCTAGAACACCAATATAAATGGCTCGAAGCAATTTCTCATCTCGTTCTGCAACAGGAAGGTTATCAAAATAATTGAATATTATCTGATTTTCAACTTCAAATTCTTTAATCTCTACGCGTTTAAGCTGCTGGTTAATTTTAAGCATTATCTAATCGTATAAATATTTAACATATCGGTTAATGTAACCATTTAACCCACTTCCATCTCTTGCCAGCCTCTTCATATTTTCAACATGATGCTGGCCTGCCTTCCGGTAGCTATAGCGGTATGTTCGGAAAGTACCTGTAAATTTTACAATTATAAAATCATCGCCAATTTCATAGGAGGAGATACCTGAATCCCCTCCTGAATTTCTATATCGTTCCATTGTAGATATTAAACTTTAGAATAACGATAAGTGCCTTTGATATTATGAGCAAGATACTGTCCATGTGAACTTGCACTCATTAGTCCGTCATACACATACTGAGGCACATCAAAATACTGATATACTCCACCGTTTAAAAATTCAATTTCTAATGTTTGTGAATTTGCATCATAACCTATTGATGCAATGTTCGATGATGAAACTGATTGTCTGTTCATAATGTAATTATTTAATGATACGTTTAATAAATGGACTTTGGGATCTCCAAGTCTCCAAAAATTCTTTGTAATTAGGATTGTCTTCCAATTTAATTCCCCAACCGCCTGGATGCATAGAATCTTCATCCCCTTGCTCATCATAAATTATTGGATCCTGACTATCTGGTCTACGGTCTTTAGGTGGCGCATCAATTAATGTCCGCATAGGAAGCTTAACTGCTTCACCAAGTATAATCGCCTCACCTGTTCTCAAAATCGGCAACATGCTTGTTAATCCCTCTAAATTGTCTGTTACAGCACCAGTAATGTGCCCCCTGTCAGTTGTATTTGCTAAACGCAGCGCAAAGAACGTCCCACATTGAGATAAAATGGTGGAATTCACCTCTGAAGGTCTTTGGCTTACAATCATTGCACCAATACCATATTTACGTCCTTCTTTTACTATTTTCTGAACTACAGGCAATGCACTACCTTCATTATTTAAATAATTATGCGCTTCCTCCATCAACAATAATAAAGGTCTGTTTCTGCCACCTTGAGATAAATTTCTGGCCCAAAAAAGTCCGTCATAGATAATTCGCAACAGAACCCCAATGATGGTGTTTAATATAGAAATTGGAACACCGGATAGGTCCATTATCGTAATGGGTTTATCGCTTCCTATCCAACTTTGTATCAATGAATCCAAATCTTTTTCAGTTTTGCCATCTTCTGCAGGAGTCCATTCTCCAGGTTTAAACAAGAAGTCGAAACGTGGAATTCTTAATTTTGCGCCCAAAGAATGAAGTTGTTGACTGTTGTTTAGGCTTGGGGTTACAGGATGTTGAACACGATCGCCATTATCCTTGCTCGTATTTATAGGTTTAAAAACCGGAGGAATGCCTTTTATAGGATCGCCTTTCATCTCGTGTCCAGCTTCATCTGTTTCAAAAGCTAAAGGTTTTCCGGCTTTATCCGGATAAAATTTTCCCAATGTTTCTGTGTATAATTCATGCCACAGATGATTTAAACTAAATGGAATTGGCGAGTCAACATTTAGAGAGTCCGTATTGATACCATCCTTTGGATATGTTTCCAGACTTTTCAATTTGGCATTGGTTATTCGTTCTAATACGGTGTTGTAATCTTTTTCATTCCCAAACTGTCCAAAGCTAATTGCAGCCAGCTCTTCAAAACTTAGAGCCCAAAAAGGAATAAACAAGTCTTTTTCGGTGCTGCCTTCGGTTTTATCTGCATTAACCTTAAAAATATTTGCCCTGTCTTTTAACGCATTTCCATATTCGCCATGTATGTCAAAAACAATTACTCTTGCAGATGGGTATCTTTCCGGATTAGAAACCGCATTTAAGATACTTGCAACTGTAGTGGATTTTCCTGAACCGGTAGTTCCAACAATTGCAGAGTGACGGGTAATCAGTTTATTGATGTCAATCAGTGCAGGAATTGATTCAGCTCCAGCTATATGTCCGACCTTAACAAAGTAAGGTTTATCTGGTTGTCCGTAAATCTTTTTTAAGTCGTTTTCTGAAACAAGGTGAACTTCATCACTAATTGTCGGATATTGAGATATTCCTCTTTGGAAAGCTCCATTTCGCTGTCCTTCTCCAATTAGTTGTACTTTGATCCATCGATACCCATATGGCTGTGTCAAAATCTGATTTTCGGGTACAGCACTGGCTCCAACCTGCGTAACAAGACCAAACAGATCAATATAACCAATGGGGATTTTTACAAAAGAACCAATTTGTCCAATGCGATATCCTTCGCCATCTACATAAGTTAGGCCAGATGGAGCTGTATTATCTAATGCAACACTTAAAGAGGTGCCGCTTACATCCTGAATTGTTCCGAGATAGGTTGATTTAAACGCCATCCTGTTCTATTTTAAATTGTTCCTTTCCAATCAATTCTTGAAGAAAGTTTCCTAAAACTGCAAAATCTCCAAGTTGAAATTCAAATTTGGCGACTTTTTCATCTGTTTCGTTGCCATCTTCGTCTTTGACGTTAATCTGTTCCTGTTTTACGGCATTTCCTATATTCTCCTCAGCATCATAATCCAATTTTGTAGGCTTCCATTTTGCCCGAAGACCACCAATAACTGCTTCATCATAGGTCCAAATACTTAGGTTTGACCTGTTTTCTGCCAGTTCAAGAGCTTTTTCATAATTGATAGTAGTCTTTATAACAGTTTCTTTTCCATCTGTTTTTTCTTTAATAGTCTTTGTTAAATCACCAAACAGCAATGCAATAACCATTGCTGTTGGATTCGCCCTTAATGCATTTAAAATGCTATCATTCAAATGATCGTCGCTAAATGAATAGCCGGAGATTATTAAAACAGCTGAGTTTTGTCTTAAAAATTTATTCAGTCTATCGATTAATGCCAAATAAGGCATCTTGCGGCTTTGATCATATTTTAAGTGAGAGGGGTGAATTATGTAAGAATCGCTTCCATTTAAAGTCGTTGAACGATATACATCTTTGCTATCCTTTAAATACCAATTAATTGAACCGTGTATTTTCCAAAATCTCGTCCAATGATCAGGGATTAATCCATCTTCAACTGCTCTTAAATCAAAAAACGGGAAACGGGTACCAACAAATCCATCAAAATAAGGAACTTTTAAATCTTCAAATGCTTCCTCTAATAAAAGATCGTAGTTAGTGGTAAATATTTCAATTGGAGTATCTCTTTCAATATTATTTACCCATTTGGCCAATTTATGGTATGGTGTTTTATTATCTGGCAAGTTAACATCAAGCTTTTGGGCTATTTTTTTGCAGACTAACTTTTCAAGACTCTCTAACTCTGATTCAGAAAAACCTCTAATATCAGTAGCACCTTTGGAGATTTGCATCATTCCCCTTAAAAAACTCAATATATCTTCAATATTGGGTTTCGTTTTCCCGGATTTTACAACTTCATCAATTAGCTGAGAGTATGCAGCTGCTGAACTTCTGATGGCTCCTTCTTCTACAGACGTTTCCTTTTCTATCTCTTCTTTAATGTATTTTGTCAAACCAGCCACATCAGGGACTAATGGCCATTTTCCGTCAGTCATAGAAACAGCAAGGGGGCATCCAGCCGAAAGGAAGAAGCCAACAGGTTTTTTATCCTGAGATAATGTCTGCCGTAAATATTTAGATTGTCTTATTGGGTCGTGGTAACTCATAGTAAATCGATTGTTTATTGGGTTTTGAAATTATTTCAGTTTCATTAATTCTTCTACCAACATCCACACCTTTGTACAAGGATTATGAGTGGCATAATCCTGACGTTCTCCGTACAGTTCTGCCAAGCGTTTCCCATTTCGGATGGCATCTTCTTGGCTACCATGCTCTTTTAACTGTGCATACATCTGTTCGCTATTTTTTTCATAGCGAAAGTCTTCTCCCAGGAATGGTTTCAGGTTATTTTCAATCAATCCCTTAAAATCCTTTCGGGACATAGCATTCTCATAATATTGAAAATGTAGTAAATACCACAATTCAAATGCCTCGTTGCTCCAGGCACAACCAATTTCAGGTTTATTCTCTTTACATCGCTGAATGGCATTATTAAAGTTGTTCGCAGAAAAACTATCCCGGTCAAAAACTACCCATAACCGATCAATAATCCGGCCCTGATTTTTCTCGTATTCAGACTTTAGTCTTAATGCTTCATTTAATAATGATTGTGTGTTCATGCCTGTTCCCTCAACATCAATTTGATAGGAGGTAAGTACTCCTTTGGGTAAATCTTGCTTTAACCCTTCAAAATAGTTAGGCTCTGTAGCTTCGCCTTCACATACAATAAGATAATATTTCCGCTTGTTGCGAATATTTTTCTTTCGTTTTTGCTCTTCTCGTGCGAACCTCTTTATCCGTTCGTTGGGGATTTTTATTTTTCGTGCCATTCCGTTATAATATCTGAGAGGTTACCAATAAACGGAATTGCGCCGTAACGCCCTTCAATATAATCTTTTTCGAATGAACGGTCTTTTCGGATCGTTTTTCCTTCTTCTTTGTATTCTACTAAAGAGTACATATCGGAAGCGCCGAATTGATCCTTTTCAATAAAATAGATCTGGTCCCTGCGGTAGTTGCCATAATACAATAAATTAGTATCGTGTGTGGCAAAAATGAGCTGGGCATTATTGGGGTTAAACTGCTTCGAATTAAAGAGCCGGGTAACAGCCAGAGTTAATAACGGATGTAAACTGGCGTCCAACTCATCTATTACCAATACCCCTCCGTCATTAAGGACATCAAATACAGGCCCTGAAATATTAAAGATTTTGTTGGTGCCGGAAGATTCCTGGTTCCGCATATCAAATTCTACTTGACCAACAATTTTATTTTCGTTGTTATATTTTCTGTGTATGGTCTTAATATCAATTTTGAAAGCCCCTTCCAAATCAGTTATTAATTGCTTTACAAAGCCTTCTGGCATATCTTTTGGAAGTTCTTTTGGGTCAAAAGGCTTTTTATTAATAGATATGTCATCAAATCCCATATCCAGCTTTTTATAAAAGTTAAGCAATTTAGGACTGGTTTGCTTATTTTCCAACATACCGAATGTAACACCTTTGTACCCTTCATGCGTAAGTCCGGAAATGGTAATGAAATTATTAAACCACAGCATGATTTTTTTTGCAATTTTCCCGTTAAACTGATCTGTTACGGTAAGAAACAGTGCATTATCTCGGGTTCGCCCTTCCAGGTCTTTTCCTTCGGGAAAATTTTTCATCACTTCAATACCATCATATTCCCTAAGAAACATGGGCTTCTCAGCATTTTTTGGCGCTTCAAACAACCATTCTGCATGTACTTGTTTATTATTTACTTCGAAGCCATACCGATAACGAACGTTGTCTATTATAAAAATTGCTTCGAAAAAAGATGGAGCTTTTTCTGTTTCCGTGCTTAGTAAAAAGGGAGTTACATTCAACTCGTCCGTGGATGATTGATCGAAAGATTGTAACACAAGACGTCGCATAGTGGACATTGCACGAATAAAGTTGCTTTTACCACTGGCATTTGCACCATAAACTACAGCTCCTTTTAATAAGTCAATTCGTTCGGTAGAAAATATATTGGTATCAATATGCTCCTTAATTGAGGTCGCAGCAAGACTTAGCGTCGTTTTTGTTTTAAATGAAAGAAAATTACTTACAGAAAATTCGAGTAACATAAATTTATTTTTATGAGAACATTTCTCAAATATACAAAAATAAAATAAAATAATCAAAGTATTTGAGAATAATTCTCATTTATCAACATAAATAAGATTCTTCAAATTCAAATTATTTAAAATTAACCTTATGGGACTCGAATCCGTAAGTAGTTATATTTAAGATGATTACGTTTTTATTGAAATGTCTTTAATTTTAGTTCGAACACACAAAAGCCCCGTAATAACTATAATTACGAGGCTTTGGTTTCTTAAGGTGAACCCTACGGTACAAAATTCGAACCATTTGATTGCAGAACTAAAGCTTTTGGGAAACATTTTAGCTTTATGAAACTGTCAAATTTAAAATGCGAACAAAAGCAAAAATAATCTAGTAAATTATATTTATATTTGAACTAAAAAACAAAATTAGTCAAATGTTTAGAAATAGCACTGGTGATACAAAAGAACTTATTCTAAAAATTGCAATGCAGGTATTTGCCAAATATGGATTTCTGAAAACTTCAATTAGTGATATTGCCAAAGCTGCATCCAAGTCAAATAGTTCAGTCCGTTATTATTTTAAAAATAAAAATGAGTTATTTCAGAAAGTTGTTGAAAAAGAGTTTCAATTATTACGCACAGAATTAGAGATAGTTGCGATGTCAGAATTAAACGGTAAAACGAAATTGACTAATTATATTATTACACGAATGAGAATTCTGAGGGAACTGTCTTACATCAATGATGCGATAAAAAATGGTTACATTGATTATGCGTATTTTGAAGAAAAAATCAGAAAGAAATTCGAAGATGAAGAAATTTCATTAATAAAAGGGATAATATCGTACGGTATAATAAATGGTGAATTTGAAAAAAGTAACAATAATCAAATTGCTTTTGTTATTGTGTCAGCCCTGAAAGGACTTGAGGAACCTTTAATGGTAAATACTAAATGTAACGAGTGTGATATAAATCTTGATTACATGATTCATGTTTTATTAAAAGGAATTGAAAAAAGATAGATTTTTCCTAATACTGATATAAAATCAAACACGGGTTAACGTAAGTTCGTATAAACGGCTAAAAGTTATAGTGGAAATTTTTATCAAGGTTTTAAATAAAATATCGGAAGTTGTTATCGAAGTTTTACAATTAGAATAGAAAAATGAATTATATCAATATACCACATATTATAAAAAATAGTAATTCGAAATTTCTGAAAAGACTACCTGATTTCTCTATTCGAATAATTGCCTGGATTGTAAGACAAGAGGAAATAAACCGGATTCTAAAAAAATATGAAGGATTTGAGGGTGTTGACTTTCTGCCTAAAATAATTGAAGAGTTGGAAATTACTGTGGAATGTGAAGGACTGGAAAATTTACCGGAAAATGGGAAATGTTTTTTTGTTGCCAACCACCCTTTTGGCCTGCTTGACGGATTAATCCTCACAAATATTGTTGGTTCAAAATACGGAACTTAAAAATCTAAATTGAACTTGTTGGTAAAAAGGCCAGCAGATCTTTGTTTTCTCATTGCTCCATTTTTGATGTTTTTCTACCTATGAGCATCAAGAATTGACCGGTCGGCTCGGATATTTTTTCAATTTAACATATTATTGTTCATTGACGTTCACATTTTCGCATACCTTTCCCTTGATTTTATGGGGTAAATTTCAACTTTTCTGTTTTTGACTTTTCTCAGGCAGCATTGACCATCCGGTCAAGCTCCTCCCAGTCGTCCTTGTAAAAGTGGTGTTCATACATTTTTAATTCTATCTGTTTCGCACTTCTGGTTATTCGGGCCGGAACCAGAATGAACCAATCAACAAATGTTCTATGTTCTTGCTTGAAAAACTTCTTTCTCCCTCTGCGGATCATAACCGAAAGGTTGTAAGCAAGTACACTGAGCTGCCACAAGATATCGTTGGCCCAGAAATCATCAGTCAGTGTGGTACCGGCCATCGTATGGTTTTTAACCTGTTCAATCCAGGTTTCACTGGTAGATCTTTGTTTGTAAACCTTGTGTAGGTGATACGCATCATGTTCAAGACTGGAAACATAACAGGCGTATTGGTAAATCGGCATCATATGTTGTTGTCCCAGGTAATACAACTCCACATTTTTGACAACCGTCCTTATAGCCTTCAATATCCTGGGGTTTCTCCACCCTTTCGCTTTGTAGCTGACTTCGCATGTCCACTGATCTTCTTTCCCTTTTACTGGTTCCCAATCCTGATGATAAAGAAGGGAATCCAAATTTTTGAGTTTCACCTTAATCAGATAGCTCCAGTTCCAGGACTCAAGAAGGTCAAGCAATTCACCTGCAAAAAATCCACTGTCAGCTCTGAAGAATACGCTCCTGATCTTGTTGGGCAGACTCGAGCGGACTTCATGAAGAAAATCAACAATGCCGTTGGAAGTATAGGCAGATCCCGTCCTGAACCAGGAATGATAAAGAATCTTCATTTCACTGACAAAAACGAGCAGCGGATGGTAACTCATCCCATTTTTTTTGGTCGGGTTATATCCTTTAGCAGCTCCCTGCTGATTGCCGTAAACAGGCTTTACGGTGGAGTCTGCATCCAGGGTGATGGTATCAAGTCCGGTCTGATCCAGCCAACTGGCATTGTGGTTCAGCAGCATGGACTGCAAAGTTCGTGCGCCGCTTTGGCCAAGCTTTTTAAGCGTTGAGGATATGGTGTTTTCATTTATGGCCTTTTTTAAATTGAGTATGACCTTGACCAGACCGTCACCAGAAAAAGTAGCCATGTGGCAAAGACGACTGATCCCACTGAATGAGGCAAAGACAACGGCAAGCAGTATTTGGTTGACCCCAAATTTTGTGGCATTGTGCCACTGCGTGGGGAAGTAAGATCTAAAAAGATGTGTGACGCCCTGCTTATTCATGTATTTTGCAACGGTGTTCAAACCCGAGAATCTTGTGATGTTACTTCCTGTAAATGTGTGCTTTACAACTTTTGTTTGTGCTTTTAAGATTTTATTCGTATTTTTCATCCTGAAAGTGGTGTTAGTTTTGTTTGTGATTTTGTTTCAACAGCTTGAAAATAAACAATCTACACCACTTTTCCTATTTTTTATTCTAGATTTTTAGGCGGAAATTTAAAAGCAATCGGAAATGATGCTTTTATGTTTGTACCAAACCTAAGACCAATAGTTTCAAATGTCAATGTATTTGGTAAAAATCCGAGAAAGTACTTCATTGAATTAAATAAAGTATTTGCTTCTGATGTCCCGATAACACATTTTCCTTACGGGCTTGTGTCTCGAATTTATAAACTGAAGATACAAGATAAATTCTGGCATAAAAGTTTTATTACAAAAGCAATTGAACATGAAAGAAACATTATTCCAGTACGATTTTATGGAAGAAACTCTTATTTGTTTTATACAATATATCTACTACGGCATGTAGTAAGGATTAAAATCAATTTGGAACTGGCTTTGCTTCCACATGAACTATTTCGTAAAAGGGGAAAAACAATTAAAGTTAAAATTGGTGAGATGATTCAATACAGTGATCTGGAAACCTTTATGTCGCATTGGGAGTGGGCACAAAAGATTCGTAATGAAGTTTATTCTTATAAAAGTAAATAGAGATAACCTAAAATGGAACTGAATGCATAAATTGTAAAAATATTATCATTCAAATTTCAAATATGCGTTAAATTTTAAAGTAATGATTATGGGAAAAAATGTCGCATTAGTTTTAGGAAGTGGTGGTGCCAGGGGGTTGGCTCATATAGGTGCAATAGATGAACTTGAAAACCATGGGTTTAACATAACCTCAGTAAGCGGGACTTCGATAGGAGCATTAATAGGTGGTTTTTGCGCCATGGGAAAATTACAGGAATTAACTGATTGGGTAATCAACTTGCAGAAATTGGATGTTTATAGTTTGATGGATCCCACTATAAGTACCAATGGCCTTTTAAAAGCGGAAAAGATTTTTAGAAAATTAAGTTCAATAATTCCTGATGTTCTTATTGAAAATATGGAAATTCCATTTGCTGCAGTTGCAACAGACGTAATAAACAGAGAGGAAGTAGTATTCACCAGCGGTAGTTTTTATCAGGCGGCGAGAGCGTCCATTGCAATTCCGACAATTATAACACCTGCCGTATCAAAAGACAGAATCCTTGTTGACGGCGGATTACTTAATCCAATTCCTGTTAATCGCGTAAAACGGAAAGATAACGATATTTTGGTTGTTGTAAACTTATATGATAGTAAAAACCCCGATTTTCTTCTTAGCGAAGAAGAAGTTAAAGAACATCTGTCTCAAAAAAGTTCGTTACCATTTATATCCAATTATAACATAAACAATATTATTAAAAAGATAAAGGACTTTATACCAAGTGGAAATAAAAATAGCCAGGGGTACGCTTCGCTAATTCAATTTATTACATCAGTTATGCTGGAACAAATTTCCAAATTATCACTTGAGTTGAACAGACCTGATATATTGATAAATATCCCTTTTGATTCGGCAAGGACATTTGAATTTTATAAAGCAAAGGAGTTAATTGACGCGGGAAGAAAGGCTGCAAGGATAAGTATTAATCAGTACAATGAGAGATATGCCTAAATAGCTGGGAACAAGAATAAAGAGTGCATTATTAGTTGTATATCATAAAATCTGAATATTATAAGTTACTTAAAAATCTAAATTGAACTTGTTGGTAAAAAGGCCAGCAGATCTTTGTTTTCTCATTGCTCCATTTTTGATGTTTTTCTACCTATGAGCATCAAGAATTGACCGGTCGGCTCGGATATTTTTTCAATTTAACATATTATTGTTCATTGACGTTCACATTTTCGCATACCTTTCCCTTGATTTTATGGGGTAAATTTCAACTTTTCTGTTTTTGACTTTTCTCAGGCAGCATTGACCATCCGGTCAAGCTCCTCCCAGTCGTCCTTGTAAAAGTGGTGTTCATACATTTTTAATTCTATCTGTTTCGCACTTCTGGTTATTCGGGCCGGAACCAGAATGAACCAATCAACAAATGTTCTATGTTCTTGCTTGAAAAACTTCTTTCTCCCTCTGCGGATCATAACCGAAAGGTTGTAAGCAAGTACACTGAGCTGCCACAAGATATCGTTGGCCCAGAAATCATCAGTCAGTGTGGTACCGGCCATCGTATGGTTTTTAACCTGTTCAATCCAGGTTTCACTGGTAGATCTTTGTTTGTAAACCTTGTGTAGGTGATACGCATCATGTTCAAGACTGGAAACATAACAGGCGTATTGGTAAATCGGCATCATATGTTGTTGTCCCAGGTAATACAACTCCACATTTTTGACAACCGTCCTTATAGCCTTCAATATCCTGGGGTTTCTCCACCCTTTCGCTTTGTAGCTGACTTCGCATGTCCACTGATCTTCTTTCCCTTTTACTGGTTCCCAATCCTGATGATAAAGAAGGGAATCCAAATTTTTGAGTTTCACCTTAATCAGATAGCTCCAGTTCCAGGACTCAAGAAGGTCAAGCAATTCACCTGCAAAAAATCCACTGTCAGCTCTGAAGAATACGCTCCTGATCTTGTTGGGCAGACTCGAGCGGACTTCATGAAGAAAATCAACAATGCCGTTGGAAGTATAGGCAGATCCCGTCCTGAACCAGGAATGATAAAGAATCTTCATTTCACTGACAAAAACGAGCAGCGGATGGTAACTCATCCCATTTTTTTTGGTCGGGTTATATCCTTTAGCAGCTCCCTGCTGATTGCCGTAAACAGGCTTTACGGTGGAGTCTGCATCCAGGGTGATGGTATCAAGTCCGGTCTGATCCAGCCAACTGGCATTGTGGTTCAGCAGCATGGACTGCAAAGTTCGTGCGCCGCTTTGGCCAAGCTTTTTAAGCGTTGAGGATATGGTGTTTTCATTTATGGCCTTTTTTAAATTGAGTATGACCTTGACCAGACCGTCACCAGAAAAAGTAGCCATGTGGCAAAGACGACTGATCCCACTGAATGAGGCAAAGACAACGGCAAGCAGTATTTGGTTGACCCCAAATTTTGTGGCATTGTGCCACTGCGTGGGGAAGTAAGATCTAAAAAGATGTGTGACGCCCTGCTTATTCATGTATTTTGCAACGGTGTTCAAACCCGAGAATCTTGTGATGTTACTTCCTGTAAATGTGTGCTTTACAACTTTTGTTTGTGCTTTTAAGATTTTATTCGTATTTTTCATCCTGAAAGTGGTGTTAGTTTTGTTTGTGATTTTGTTTCAACAGCTTGAAAATAAACAATCTACACCACTTTTCCTATTTTTTATTCTAGATTTTTAGGAGTTATAAGAAGACCGCTACTATGCAAAATAGTAAAGTTGTTAGTTGAATCTAATTGTGTTAATTTTGACCCGTCGAAAAAAAAAAGTCAAATTATGTCTAAGCCTGATGTTAAATCGATTATTGTAAGAGCCGCTAATCAATACTTTTCCAAGTTTGGTTTTTATAAAACTACAATGGATGAAATAGCAAAACATATTCATAAGGCTAAAGGGGTATTATATTATCATTTTAACAGTAAAGAAGAGTTATTTAATGAAGTATTGAAACAGGAACTGAAAGGTGTAAAGGCAGAATTGCGAAAGGTTATTAATGATTCAGATGATGCGCTGAACATGCTTAATAACTATATTTTTACACGTTTTGACCTATTACACAAGTCAGATACTTACCATGAAACTTTAAAAGCCGATTTCTTTGAGAAATACCATTTTGTGGAAAACGTCAGGGGGGATTTTGCAAAGTTTGACAAAGAACAACTTTATTTTATCATATCAAAGGGAATCAAGGAAGGTACCCTTGAAATATCAGATTTAGAATCGACAGTTGACCTAATACTAATGGTAATGAACAGTATGGAAATCCCACTGTTTTTACAAGATAAATATTCCGAGTACATAGATACAGGAAAAGAACTTGCCAGTTTCATCATAAGGGGACTAAAATCTTAACTATTTCTTAAAATTTGACTAAAATCGTTTTATAGTCAAATTATTGTTTTATATTTGCATTGACTAAAAAACACTTAAAGTCAATTAGGGTGATTTTTGTATAACACAGAATGAATTTATATCTAGTTGACTTACAGTTTTTTATAAAAATAAGTAAATGTAAAATCAAAAATAAATAGTCATGAAACGAATTAAACATTTTGGTATTTGGGTAAGCATTTTAGCAATCCTTGCTACAGGTTGTAATAAAATTGATAAAAGCAAAAAATTAGCCGTGGAAAGCAATGTGATTTCTGTTAAGGTAGATACCATCGGAAAGAACTTGAATGAAACAGCCAATTTTTATATTGGTACTATTGAAGAATCCCTTTCTGTCCCACTTAGCTTTTTGGTTACAGGGACTACAGAAAAAGTTCTTGTGGATGAAGGACAAATGGTAAAAAAAGGCCAGTTACTGGCAGTCCTCAACAGTGAGAGTTATCAAAATATGTATCAGGTTGCATTATCAAAGGCTAAGCAAGCAGAAGATGCGTATAACCGGCTGGAACCTATGTATAAAAAAGGGAGCCTTCCTGAAATCAAATACGTGGAGATAAAAACCGGCTTGGAGCAGGCTCATTCAATGGCCTCAATTTCTGAAAAGAATCTTAAAGACTGTAATCTTTATGCACCTGCTGATGGGATAGTTGGCAGAAGGATGATAGAACCTGGCATGAGTATTATTCCTGGCAACCCGGTTTTTCAATTGGTAAAAATTGATAAGGTAAATGTAAAAATTCCTATCCCTGAGAATGAAATTGCAGGCATTAATAAAGGACAAAAAGCGTGGGTAAAAGTCAGTGCCCTCGGCGACCGGCAATTTGTAGGAGATGTAACAGAAATAGGTGTATTATCTAACCCTCTTTCTCATACCTATAATATTAAAGTTGTGCTAAATAATCCGGAAAAGATATTGAAACCCGGAATGGTTTGTAAAGTAAACATAAGCAATCCATCACTTGAAGAACGGATTGTTATTCCAATGTCCGCTGTTCAGGTTGCAAAGAACAATAGCAAATACGTTTTTATCGCCAATCCTTCATCAAATAAAATTATAACAAAGATTGTTGAATTGGGTCCTATTGCCAGTAACGGAGTGGTAGTAAATAATGGTTTATCTAACGGTGATTTACTGGTCACCGAAGGCTATCAGAAAATCAATGAAAATTCAACCATTAAAATCATCAAATAGCTATGAAAAGGATTGGAATTGTAGAATCTGCCATGCGCCACAGGCAGATAGTATTTTTAATTGCGTCACTTCTTGCAATTTTAGGCATATATGCATTATTTACAATGCCCAAACAGGAGTTTCCAACATTTACCATTCGTCAGGGGCTTGTAATTGGAGTTTATCCCGGAGCCAGTTCCGAAGAAGTCGAGCAACAATTAACCACTAAAGTTGAAAGATACCTGTTCAGCTATGAAGAAATTGATAAGACAAAAACTTATTCGGAGTCGAAGGACGGTATGATGATTATTTATGTAACACTAAATGATAATATAAAAAACTCAGATGATTTTTGGGCAAAACTAAATGATGGCTTGGGAAAATTTAAAACAGAACTACCTTCCGGTGTATTGGCTTTGTTGTCGAACAATGATTTTGGTGATACTTCAGCATTGCTTATTACGCTTGAATCATCCGACCATAAATCGTACAGGGAACTGGAAGATTACATGAATGAACTGGAAAGTCGTCTAAGGAGGATTGAATCGGTGTCAAAACTGCGCCATTATGGGTTACATAATGAACAAATTACAATTTATCTCGATAAAGAAAAGCTGACAAATTACGGAATTAGCTCCGCGACCCTTTTAGGAAGTTTGTTTACCCAGGGTTTTACTACAATGAGTGGTACTGTCGAAAACGATGAGTACAATGCTCCAATCCATATTGCACCTTCATTCGATAACGAACAGGATATTGCCGAACAGATAATTTATGCTGACCCTACCGGGAATATAATACGGCTTAAGGATGTTGCCCGAATTGTAAGGGAGTATCCTAAACCTGACAGTTATATTACGAATAACGGGAATACATGTTTATTGATTTCTTTGGAGATGCAGCCCGGACACAATATTGTGAAGTATGGTAAAGAAGTAGATGAAGTATTGGAACAATTTCAATCGGAATTACCCAAAGATGTAAGTATTGAACGTATTGCCAATCAATCGCTGGTAGTAGGTCACTCTATCACCACTTTTTTAAAGGAAATGATGTTTGCCATCATTGCTGTAATACTGGTAACCATGATACTGATGCCTTTTCGTATTGCCGCAGTTGCCGCAACCTCTATTCCTATCACCATATTTATCACATTAGGGCTCATGTTTCTTTTTGGAATGGAGTTGAATATTGTAACCCTTGCAGCATTAATTGTTATGCTGGGAATTATTGTGGACAACTCTATTGTCATTATTGACAGTTACATGGTTAAACTTGACCAGGGGATGTCGCGCTGGAATGCGGCAATTAGTAGTGCTGAAGGATTTTTTAAAGCCATCTTTTCCGCTACATTGGCTATCAGCATCACTTTTTTCCCGTTTCTGTTTACGCTGAAGGGGCTGTTTCATGATTTCGTTCAATTATTTCCATGGACTGTTACAATCACTTTAACGATATCATTGTTGGTGGCAATGCTGATTATCCCATTCACTCAATACTTTTTTATCAGAAAAGGCTTGGAAGGACCAAACAAAAAAAACAGGCATAACTTTTTGGATGTCGTTCAGAAGTCGTATGAAAAATGGTTAGGAAGGGCATTCAAACATCCTAAAATAACAATTGGGTTTGGGGTTATTTCAGTGTTGGCTGGCATCGCGTTGTTTATAACGCTTCCTGTACGTTTATTGCCAATTGCAGAACGTAACCAATTTGCTGTTGAAATTTACCTGCCACAGGGGAGTACACTTGAAGAAACCGTTTTTGTAACCGATAGTCTTGAACGAATACTTCAAAAAGATGAGCGCGTGGTATCAGTTACAGCATTTAACGGAACCAGTTCTCCACGTTTTCATGCTACTTATGCCTCGAAATTGCCAGCTAAGAATTATGCCCAGTTTATAGTCAACACACACTCGGACAAAGAAACAGAAGCCGTGCTGGATGACTATTCAAATAGATATGCCAATTTTTTCCCCAATGCTTATGTGAGGTTTAAACAATTGGATTACGAACAAGCTTCAAATCCGATTCAGGTACGACTTACCGGAACCAATTTGGATGATTTGAGATCTTCAGCAGATTCGTTGGCTACTAAAATGAGGGAAGTTGAAGGATTAACATGGGTACATACCGATTTCGGGGAAATGTTACCAGGCACCCAGGTAGATATAAATGAAATTGAAGCCAACCGTTTAGGAATAACAAAAACCACAGTTGCTACCAACCTGGCCCTGCGTTTTAACGGACTACCATTGACTACTTTGTGGGAAGGAGACTACTCCATTCCTGTCAAGCTGAAATCGGAACGCGAACGTGACCCACAGATTGACGATATTGAAAACGAATACATTCATTCAATAATTCCGGGAATTTCAGTTCCCCTCCGACAGATTGCAGAAGTTAATCCTGATTGGACACAGGGGCAAATTGTCCGGAGGAATGGTGTACGTACAATAACAGTACAGTCAGATGTTGTTCGCGGTTACAATATAAATAGTGCCACGAGAGAAGTAAAAGAAATAGTTAATAATCAATCATTCCCATCCGGTGTGAGTATCGAATATGGGGGGTCGGATGAAAGAGACACCGAAATTTTGCCGCAAATTCTGGGTGGATTGTTTATGGCAATATTTATCATTTTTCTGATACTGGTTTTTCATTTCAAAAAAATTAACCTGGCGCTTTTGGTACTTGGTTCTGCATCGTTGAGTATTGTTGGGGCTGTTTTAGGCATGTTGATTTTTGGCCATGAATTTGGCGTAACATCCATACTTGGTATTGTAAGCTTAATAGGAATCATTGTACGTAACGGCATAATTATGCTTGATTATGCCGAAGAATTACGGTATAAAGAGAATAAAACGATACTTGAAGCTGCATTTGAAGCAGGCAAAAGAAGGATGCGCCCTATCTTTCTTACTTCTGCTGCTGCCTCAATGGGTGTTGTCCCGATGATTCTTGGCAAAAGTGTCCTTTGGTCTCCGATGGGGACAGTTATATTCTTCGGTACATTGACTTCTATGGTATTTATTGTAATGATACTTCCTGTGTCCTATTGGTTAATTTTCAGGAAAGTGGATAAAAACAAGAAGAAAATCACAATAGCAGAGCTTTTAAATAATTCTAAAATAAAACCGGCATTATTAACACTTGTCCTATTATTTGGCCTGGCACCAGTACTTTCTGCTCAAAATCAAAATAATTATACGCTGGAGCAATGCAAAACAATGGCATTACAAAATAATGCCCAGGTTAAAAACAAGGTGCTGGATGTAGAATCTTCAAAAGAGGTAAAAAAGGCTGCATACACCAAATATTTTCCATCGGTTGATGCAACTGCGTTTGCATATAAGTTTTCCGATCCACTAATAAATATGGAAATGGCCGGTGGAAATCTTCCCGTATATGATGGAAATCCGGCTAATCTACCAACGGCAACAGAATTTGCTTATTTTCCCGGAGCTTCAATTCCACTTATCGAAGAGGGGGCAATAGGAATGGCCACAGCTACTCAGCCTGTTTATGCCGGGCAACGAATTTCGACAGGGAATAAGTTAGCCAGCCTGGGGATTGAGGTCAGTGAATTGCAATTAAAATCAACGGAAAAAGAGATTGCCCTGGAAACTGAAAGAAGATACTGGCAAATTGTTTCGCTTGGTGAAAAAAAGAAAACCCTCGAAGAATATATGCTATTGGTTGACACTTTACATGAAGAAGTAAACGATGCTTTAGAGGCTGGGTTAATTACACAAAATGATTTACTAAAAGTTGAACTCAAACAGAACGAGCTCAAAATGAATCATCTGAAGTTGGGAAATGGAATAGAACTCGCTAAAATGGCATTCTGCCAGTACATCGGTATAGAATATGATAAAAATATAAGCTTTATTGACAGCGTAGGATTAATCGAACCATTGGAACTCATTTATACCGACCATCAGGAAGCTTTATACAACAGAGAAGAATTTAAACTGTTGCAGAAAAGCACCGAAGCAGAAAAGTACATGACAAAAATGCAAAAAGGTGAGTATATGCCGCAGGTAGCAGTTGGTGCAGGGGCATTATACCTCGATATTATGGATGATGACGGCTCAGCGGTAGGAATGGCCTTTGGAACAGTGAAAATTCCGATTTCCGGGTGGTGGGAAGCGAATCATAAAATGAAAGAACGCCGGATAAAAGAAGAGCAAAACAGGAATATGGTCAAGGACAATACTGAAAAACTACTGCTTCAGATGCAACAGGGCCGTAATTCTCTTAACGAAGCTTTTGAGCAGGTTCATTTGGCTGAAGAATCAATTCACCAGGCAAAAGAAAACCTGAGAGTAACACAGGATAGTTATTCCGCAGGTGTGGTTAATATCTCTGATTTACTTGATGCACAGGCACAGTTGCAGCAGTCAAACGATTTATATGTAGACGCCTTAACTCAATTTAAAATTGCAAAAGTGAGTTATCTGCAAATTACCGGAAGGTAATTCTTATTAGCGAATAGGTTAATTAATACAATACAGGATTAATATATGCAGGATATGGTGGAAAATAAACATCATATCCTGCTAAAATAAATTTAACTCTATAGTGTAGCAGAGGAATTTATTCTAAAAAATTAGGAAAAAATACAATTGTTTCCGTGCGAAAAGCTACTATATATATTGTACTAAGTTTGTGCTTATTCTTTACCTCTTTTGTTTCAGCACAAGAGGATTGCATTAATTTACAGCGTCCAAAAGTGGCTGTAGTACTAAGTGGTGGCGGAGCAAAAGGTTTTGCCCACATTGGAGTTTTAAAGGTTTTGGAACAGGAAGGGATTCCAATCGACATTATAGTTGGTACCAGTATGGGAAGCCTGATTGGAGGATTTTACTCACTGGGTTATACTGCCGAGGAAATTGAAGATATTGTTAAGAGCCAGAACTGGGAAAAAGTCCTTTCCGATAATGTGCCTCGAAATGATCTCTCAAAAAATGATCAGCTTTTAAAACAAAGATATATACTCTCCTCTACATTTTCCGATTTCAAAACCATTACTCTTCCCCAGGGGATAATAAAAGGCCAGAATATTTTAAATATTTTTTGCGGTTTAGCCGGAAATGTCCCGGTTGATGCTGATTTTAGTCAACTCCCGATTTCATTTGCCTGCATTGCAGCTAACCTGGAGACTGGGGAAGAAGTGGTTATAACAGACGGTTTTTTCCCCACTGCTTTGTTTTCGAGCATGGCAATTCCCGGAGTTTTTCATCCTGTAAGTAGAGAGAACCTGCTTCTTGTTGATGGCGGATTGGTAAACAACTTCCCAACCGATGTCGCAAAAAAAATGGGAGCAGACATTATTATTGGCGTTGACATAAGAGGGAACCTTTATCCCCGTGAAAAATTGAAGTCAATTGATAGTATTTTCGGTCAGATGATAAATTTTTTGGGACAGGAAAAGGATTCTTTAAATAACAGCTATTGCAACATTCTTATCCGTCCTGATATTACCGGTTATTCGGTCGGAAGTTTTTCGAGAGAAGCAGCAGATACATTGGTTTTAAGGGGAGAAAAAGCTACCCTTTTATTAAGAGACACCATTGAAAAATTGAAACAAGAGAACCATTTGGCCCCGAAAATATATTCCCGCGAATATACTACAACAGAAAAATGGAAGATTACCGAGATAGGATTTACTGAACGTAAAAACCTGGATAAAACCTTTTTTAAAAACAAACTCAATCTGCAATTACCTGGGTATTATTCAAATCAAGAGTTAAAAAGTGCAATTGACAGGTTATACGGATATGGTGAGTTTGATCTCGTCTATTATTATCTCACAGATAATGAAACAGGGAAAACTCTCAATTTGAATATTGTTCCAAGAAAGATTTATTCCCAAAGTATAGGATTTAAAGTAAACACAAATGATGCAGCAGCTATATTATTCAATATTAATAGAAAAGATTATGAAAAAACCGTAGGTTTTTTATCTGCAAGTACTGAGTTGTCGGCAAATCCAGGTGTTAATCTTGTTGCAGAAACTACTAAAAGGAATTTGCCAACTTTAGGTATTGAATTAAAGGGGAAATACCAGAAATATAAAATATATAATGAAGGGGATAAACTGTCAAGTGCAGATGTATTTTATTCGGCACTAGATATTTATTTATATAAAACCTATTTCAACCGGCTAATTCTGGGTTTAGGTATACAGGAAGAATATTTTAACGGCGATGTTTTTACCAAAAACACTAATTCATTCATCCTGTCCTCAAAAACCAACCAGTTTCTTTCCAATGCCTATACATACGTTGTTTTCGATAATATGGACAATTTTTATTTCCCCAAAAAAGGCACTCGCCTGGATGCAGAGTTTTCAGTATATTCTGATTTGTCAGGAAATACCAGCTTAAGTTCTGCCCTGCTTTTTAAAATGAAAAATGTCGTCCCACTATCTTCCAATACTACATTTTTATTTGATGTTTACAGCCGCTCGATGTTCGACAATTCCTATCCGCTTATAAAAACAACTTTTGTAGGAGGGGAACCTTATTCACAATATTTTAATTATCATTTACCCTTTATTGGGCTTCCCCCCGTAATACTTGCCGACAGGTACACCAATATCGGGTTGGCAGGAATACGTTTTCATATGGCTAAAAATCAGTACGTTTCATTGGTATATAATTTAATGGCACAGGGCAATAATTATAATGAGCTAAATAATTTTCTTATCACTAATGGTGGCGGAGTAAGGTATTCTGTGGATTCCAGGTTAGGACCTGTTGAAATAGGAATAGGTTATGCTGGAAGGTATGATAAACCCACATTCTCAGCCAATCTCGGACTTTGGTATTAAGAACTAATACATTGGATATGATTAAATCACAAATAGAAAAAAATGCCTTAAAAATCTGGCAATTCCTGGATAATAATCAGCTTAGTTCTGTCTTCGAGATCGAAAAGGGATTATCGATGCAACGACAAGATGTGTTGCTGGCACTTGGTTGGCTTGCCGGAGAAGACAAGATCTATTTCCTGGATGATCAAAAGGATAGTAAAATAATGCTAATAGTAGACATGGATGAGGACTAAACTGATATCGTATGGAAAAGCCAATTAGTTGTAATCCTATTGAAAAGAATATGTTCAATAAACACAGTTTTTGGAGCTTGGTACTTGGAATGCTTCTTTCTACAACTGTTTCAGCCAAATCAAATGAAATGGCAAACCGGTATAGTATGCATTTGTTGGGTAGAAACATCGGAGAGTTTACCGTTACACAAACAGGTAAAAACGGGAACTTCAAAATTGAAGCGATAACAGACGTAAAAATAGCCCTTCTTTTTTCTTATCGAATCAAATATATACAAAACACGGTTTATGAACAGGGCATTCTGCAAAATTCGCATGTTGAAACCTACAAAAACGGAAAACTGAATTCAACTGTATTGCTTAAACGTGAAGGGGCTTCATATCTGCTCGTTTCCAACGGAGATACAACAATAATGAATGACACAATAACTTACAGTGGCAGCCTGATTTACTTCAACGAACCAAGAGGAATAAAAAAAATATACAAGGAGAGAAGCGCGGAAATGCAGCAGATAAATTCTGTGAGTGAGCACACTTATGCAATAAAAGACGAAAACGAAAAGGAGCTTAACAGGTATTTCTATGAAGGAGGAATATTACAGTACGCACAGATGAAACATGCAACAGGAACCATAGAACTAAAAAGAATTACAACAAGCGATATTAATGATTGAATTTTCTGAGATACAAAACATTTATTTTTTATTACCTCTTCTGGGCTTGGTTATTGGACTTTTGGGTACGATGACGGGCGGTGGTGGCGGATTTTTCTTTATTCCCATACTTACTCTTATTATTGGTGTTCCTGCTCAAACGGCAGTAACTACTTCACTCGCTGCTACCCTGCCCATTTGCATTGTGGGATCTCTGGGGCATTACAGAAAAAATCATATCGATTTTCGGGTGGCCACACTTTTTATAATAACTGGAATTATCGGGGCTTTTATTGGTGCAAAAATAACCAGCAAAATTAGCAACGTGGCATTAAAAACGGCTTTTGGTATTTATTCAATTTTGATTGCACTATATATAGTTTATAGTGCCGGAAAGGGTATCAGCGAAGAAGGAAAGAAAGAGAAAATTACATCGTTAAAAAATCACCGAACATTTAAAGGTTCGTCTTTCGGATTCGCTGCGGGGCTGATAACAGGCACATTTGGAACCAGTGGAACTGCGCCGGTTCTTGCCGGATTACTTTCTATTGGAATACCATTCAAGATGGTTATTGGCACATCGCTATTGACTGTGCTGGTGAATACAATATTTGCTACAGGAGCCCATTTGCTAATTGGTAAAATCGACCTGACCCTGGTTTGCTTTCTGACTGCAGGTTCAACAATTGGGGCATTACTGGGACCTAAACTGATACATACCATTCAATTAAACAAATCTGAAAACCAGGTTCGGTACTGGTATGCTGCCATAATGTTGGTTTTAGGAATATTAATGATTGCTAAAGGAAACTAAACGTATGATACGGATTATTTATATGATCATCCTTATATACTTCGCCCTTGGCGGGGTTGGGTTCTATTTTATAAACCGTAAGAAAGATGCTGCCACAGCAAGGAAAAGCTACATCAAGTACCTTGTCTATTTCGCAATCATCAACATCCTCTTTTTCAGCATAACAATCCAGCCTTTCATTTTTCACTTTCTAACAATAGTAATCATATTGGCCGGGTTTATTGAACTCTCAAACCTGTTTGTTAAGTCCAATTCACAACATCTTTCATTTTTTATTTTCTCAATCATAATTTTTTCTTTTTTTTCCTTTCATTTTTTCTATTATGGAATGCTCCGAAAAGAACTTTCACTCCTTACCTTTCTTATTATCTCAATCTTTGATAGTTTCAGCCAGGTATCAGGACAATTGTTTGGACACAGAAAGATTTTGCCCTCAATCAGTCCCAACAAAACCTGGGAAGGGTTGGCAGGGGGTGCAATTATTGCAATAATAAGTGCTTTTTTATTAGAAGGTTTGTATGTGGAGGGCACAATTCCTGAGCACCTCATTTTAACGATTGGAACAATAGTGTTTGCCTTTGCAGGCGATATACTGGCCTCGCTGTTTAAGCGCAAATATCAACAAAAAGACTTTAACAACCTTATACCCGGGCACGGGGGCTTCCTCGACCGTTTCGACAGCCTCATAGCAGGAGGTGCCTGGGCTGCAATCTATTTTCAATTTATAGCAACTTAACAAAAAAAAACTAATGGAAAATTTAATAGTATTATCATTTGTATATTTAATTGGGATCGGATTGCTGTTGATATTTAACGAGTTGGTTTATCGCAGGCTTAATCCCACAGGAGAGATAACCCGAAAATTTGCGCATTTTTCTTCAGTTCTGGCAACAGTGCCATTTCCATATATTTTCCCTTCACACTGGTATATTTTGGTACTTGCTCTTTTGTTTGCCGCCGTATTATTTATTACAAGGAAAGGGAAACAATTGAAATCAATTCACGGGGTGGAGCGGAAATCAATTGGAAGTTACCTGCTGCCATTGTCCATCTACATCACATTTATGATAGCAAATATTACAGATAATAAATTTATATACATCCTTCCCATGTTAATACTGGCAATCTCAGATCCAATGGCAGCCATCCTCGGAATCAATATAAAAACCTACAATGGAAGAATAAAAATATTCGGGAAAAAATTAAATAAAACATGGCTGGGGTCGGGAGCATTCCTGCTTTCAAGTTTTATAATCAGTATTATAGCGCTTTTTTTTCACCGTGGGATATTCGATTTTGAAACATTCTTTCTGGCAATGCTGATTGCCGTGGTAACCACTTTCGCTGAATTGATAAGCTGGCGCGGATCAGATAATCTCAGTATTCCCTTAAGTGCGGTAGCAGTTTTGGTATTATTCCTCTAAACACAACTGAAAAAAACACGAAAAACAAAATATAAAAATTGAAATATGAGAACAGTAATTATTAACGGGGCAAACGGATATGTTGCTTCAAATTTCATAAACTATTTATTAAATCAACATTATATGGTTATTGCCCTGGTTCGTGGGAATGGCCAGGACCCGGAAGAAAGAATGAGTGAAGTACTCGCACATATTAATGATGGAAAGGAAATAAACACTCCCAACCTCGAAGTTTACAATTATTCTTTGCTCGACAAGCATTTTGCCATGAATGAGAATATCCTAAAAAGTATTTTTAGTAATAAAGTTGATTATTTTCATTTTGCAGCCAGTTTAAAATACGACGAAAAATCGATTGACGAAATTTTCTCGACCAATATCGAAGGAGTTGAAAACTCAATCAAAGTCTTTTCAAGATATGCCACAAAAAGCTCTCGTTTTTTTTATATCGGAACAGCATATTCCTGCGGTAAGTCAGAACGTATCTTTAAAGAGAAATTTTATGGGAATGATGACATTTCGGCTTTCCGCAACTATTACGAACAGTCGAAACGATTTGCTGAAAATGTTGTCAGGACAAATATTCGAGAAAATGGTCTGAATGGCCATATAATCAGGTTGTCCCAGGTAGTTGGAAACCAGAAAACCGGTGTAACCAAAACCGATTACGGGATTTTTGATTTTTCAAAAAGAATTTTGAGTCTGGGTAACAGGTATCCTAATGAAATAGTACGGGTACATGTCGATCCGGATGCTACCCAGAATTTAATTCCTATCGATACGGTAACAGAACATTTAACCAGGGTACTGGAAGGGAAAGAGATTCCTGAGATAATGAATTTTGTGTCAAAAAACCCAGTTCCCAATAGTTTCATTATTGATACCCTGAACCAGTTGGTACCAATTCAAATTATCCCTGTAAAAAACCTGGAACGAAGCGAAATGAACCCTATTGAAAGAATGATTTCTGCAGGAATGTCGTTTACCGAAAGTTATGCTTCAACCGATGTGTTATTTGATACGCGGCAAAGAGACAAGTTCCTGAAAAATACGGAAACAGGTCCCGATTATAAATCTGTCGCTAAAATGATGGAGTATTTTATCGAGACTGTTTCCGAAAAGAAAAAGAAACGGGAACATGAAGCAGCCTGAAAGATGTGCGTTAGTAATAAGTTATAAATTTTAAGATATTAAACATAAAATAATGAAACAGATAACCATAAAAGGAGAAAAAATAATCAATGTCCCTAATTTTATAAGTCTGTACCGGCTTTTAGCGTTTCCGGTAATTCTTTATATGGCGCTCACCGGTCGTGAAAACTGGTTTGTAATCCTTTTGTGCATCAGTTTGGTAAGCGATGTGCTGGATGGAAATATTGCACGGATATTCAAACTGCAAACCAACTTTGGCGCAGCGCTCGATAATCTGGCTGATATTTGTACCTATGCCATGGCCATTTTGGGGCTTTTCGTTTTTAAATGGGCTGAAATTGAACCTCATTCCTGGATTTTATTCCTCTTCCTCGGAATATTTATTCTTAGCTATGTTGTTTCTTTTGCCCGTTTCGGAAAAATTCCTGGATTACATTTATATTCTGCCGTTTCTGCCGGGTACGCTCAAAGCATATTCTTTTTTGTATTGTTCGTTTTTGGTTTTTACCCATGGATGTATTATTTGGTAGTAATCTGGGGAATAATTGCTTACACCGAAAAGATAATCATCCTTTTTAAATTGGACGACATACGAATTGGGGTAAAGGGACTTTATTGGCTGCTAAAAAAGTAGGGAACGGGAAAATTAAGCCATGTTATACAAAACAGTTTTTACCATCATTATTGCTTTACTTGGTGTAGAGGCTATGGGTCAGGCATTAACAGGCACCATAAAAGATAAAAAATCACAGGAAGCAATTCCTTATGCAAATATCTGGATTAAGGGGACAACCACGGGAACAATGTCAGATATGAACGGAATGTTTCTGTTGAAGTTGTCACCGAAAGATACGCTGTGTGTTTCTTCAGTTGGTTACGAACGAATAGAAATTCCGGCAAAAAATATTACTGAAAATCCACTTATTGTATTCTTGTCGGAAGAAACCTTGCAATTGGGAGAGGTAACAGTCAGGCCTGAAATTTCAAGGGCAAAAGTTTTATTTCAGAAGATACAGGAACGTAAAAAAGAGAACCGGCAAAACATTGAAAATGTAGATGCTTACAAAACCTACAAGCGAACCGCCGTTTATTTGGCAATTGATTCAACCTCGCGAATCAACAGGTTTATCCCGAACATGGAAGAAGTAACGGTTCAGGTTGATAGTATGAACATTCGTTTTAGCCCGATATATCTTGCAGAAGAGGGAAGCAATCGGCAAAACAAAGACGACAGCATAGTTTACAGGCGGGTTGACGGAATATTTCCAAAACTGAACCAAACTATTGAGAGTATGATCCTTTTACATGCAGTTGTTGACCTGGATTTTTACAAGGATCAGATCAATATTCTTTACAGGGGAATAGTTTCGCCGTTAAGTAATAATGCAATGGCGCAATACAATTTTTACCTGAATGACAGTACAAACATAAACGGGAAGAAATATTACAGTTTTTCGTTTTCACCTAAAAATAAGTACAATCCTTTGTTTACAGGAAGGTTTACTGTACAGGACAGTACTTTTGCATTGACCGATATTTCTGCGTACATACAAAAAGAAGCAAACATAAATTTTTTAAATGGCTTCAGAGCGAAAGTCAGTTATTTAAATAACGATAAAGACGAGTGGTTTTATGATGAACAGGAGATAAGCTTGAATCTCGCCTTATCCCTGAACAAAGATACGGTTTCACGCTACGGTTCGCAGAGAATAAACGAGGTTTCAAAAGGGAACTGGTTGGTGACAAAGAACACTAAATTTTCTACTTCAGCAGAGTTGGACGAAGTAAAGCCACGCGCCTGGAAGAACCGTACTGAATTTACTTCAAAAAACAGTTTTGATGAAGGAACCTATTTGCGTGTAAGTAAATTAAAGGAAAACTCGTTTATAAAAAGTATCGATGGTATTGGAGGAATGGTACTGACCAGTTATGTTGATTTGGGGAAATTTCAAATTGGGCCCGTTTTCGATATTTACACAACCAATGCCATTGAAGGTCAGCGATTTTCTATCCCCTTGCGTACAGGGCCTGAATTATGGGAACGCTTTACTGTAGGAGGGCTCATAGGTTACGGCACACGAAGCGGTGAGTTTAAATATGGAGCAAACTTTGCGTGGCAACCCGGCGAAACAGATAGATTCATTATCAGGGGCGGGTATTCCGACGATTATACTTTGGTGTCTCAGGACAAGTACCTGCGGTTTATTAAAAAGAACCCAAATGAAAGAGGCAATTCCAATTTCATTTCCATATTTACAGCAAGGGAGGAAAATCCATATTTAAAAGGGGAAAAGAGCATAAAATTAAACATGGAGTTTAATACTAAAAACGATGTTTGTATTGAAATAGAACCATACTGGCTTTACAGTACCCAAACTCCTGATGTTCATTTCTTTCGCAATAACACAGAATATGAGAATTACTCGAATTATGGAATTCTCTTCAATACAAGGTTTGCATTTGGGCAACATTACGATAAGTACTACTTCGCCCGTGTTTATTATCTCACCCAGTTACCTGTAATTAATTTCAGTCTTGATATTGGCAAGACAAATCTGCCAGGCAACATACATGATGATTTGGGTATTTACGCACAGATTCATGCTTCTGCATCAGGAATGTTAAATATGGGAATGATAAATATGCGCTACATGGTAAATGGCGGATACCTGTTGGGAGATGCGCCCTATGATTTACTTGATCTTCCTACAGGCTCCATGTCGCTTGGATACTCAAAGTATGGTTATAATCTTCTGCACTTTGCCACTTTTGCCCACAACCTGTACACGAATTTGCATCTTGACTGGACTGGTGGAGGAATTGTTTTGAACCATTTGCCCGTAATACGGAAATTCAAACTACGGGAAATGGTATCGTTTAAATGCCATTATGGTATGTTAAACGATTCATATCATCCTGTTTTCGACCTGCCGGGATATTATACTGCTGAAATGAGCAAACCTTATACTGAAATAGGATTTGGCCTGACTAATATATTTAAAGTTTTGCGCGTAGAATACGTACGGCAATTAGGAAGTGCTTATGAAAACAGTGGCTTCACTGATAAAAATGGAATCTTTTTCAGGGCTGAAATGAGTTTTTGATAATGGATAAAAAATCAATGATGCAAAAGAAAAAAATTAAAAGTTCAATGTGCTTACATAGATAAGTTAACTGTTCTTTCATATCAAACTAATATTCTCTAAATCATACAAATAAAATATGTTTGAATATACCACCAAACTGAGAAAAGAAACAGATGAATTAGTTGACCATATAGAATCATCTGACAATAACATCCTTAAAAAATCGATTGAAGCCTCACATGTACTTGCAGAGGCATTCGATCGGTTGAAAACCTTTATCTTGTCCTATCAGTTTAAGGATGAAGAGGAAGAAGTAACTTTCTTTAAAGAAATTAAGCCCAAAATTTGTTACCGACTAATTTATTACCGGAAACTCTATAACATTGAAATGAACCGTCCGGCAGGCATAGATAAACAAAAAGAATATTTGAGTGATGAACTAAACGAAATAAACAAGTATAATATTAAACGGCTGGACTTTATCAGGTATTATCGTTCCGGTGCCACACATCTGGATTCCTTATATTTTTTACGTGGTAAAACAGATACAGAACAATATCTTGAAACTTTTTATTACGAACTTGATCCTGATTTCTCAACAAACTGCGATTTCAAAGTAGCAAAAATATTGTCAAATGATATGCTACAGGCCTATTTGATGCAGGAAATAGAACGGTTAAATAGCAATGGAATGATTGCTCTGCCTATGGGATTTCCCTCAATTAAACTGACCTGGAAAGGAACTAAAACAGAGCTAATGGAGCAACTTTATTCATGGGATAGTGACAGTACATTTGGAGATGTACCTCTCACACAACTGTCCGATTACATCCAAAACGTTTTGAGGGCGTAAAATGAACTCTGTCTAAAGAAAGATTGTTAAACTTTTTAAAGACAGAGAGACTATGGAATCAGAAGAGTACAAAGAAATGAGAGCCAAGGCTCTTGCCCAGTTACGGAGCGGGGAGTCATTGACAGGCAAAAACGGAGCTTTTGCTCCCTTGATCAAAGAGTTTATTGAGACTGCCCTGCAGGCAGAGATGGAAGCCCACCTGGATGCTGAAGAAAGGCAAAATGGCAACAAACGCAACGGGAAAGGGACCAAAACATTAAAAACGTCCACCGGACAGGTTGAGATAGAAACTCCCCAGGACCGGAACAGTAGTTTTGAGCCCCAGATTGTCCGGAAACGGGAAACCATACTGGCCGATAACCTGGAACCCAAAATCGTAGGATTGTATGGCTTGGGCATGAGTTTCCGGGATATATCCGAGCACATCAAGGAGATGTACGATGTGGAGATATCCCACGCCACACTGAGTGAGATAACAGACCGTATCATTCCCAAGGTGAAAGAATGGCAGAACCGGGCCCTTGAATCTTTATATACGGTAGTTTGGTTAGATGCCATTCATTACAAGGTCAAAGACGGGGGTAAGGTTGTAAGCCGTGCTGTATACAATGTGCTGGCTATAAATAAGGAGGGCTTCAAGGACCTGATTGGCATGTACATCTCAGAAACAGAAGGCGCTAACTTCTGGCTAAGTGTTCTGACCGATCTTAAAGCCCGTGGGGTGAAAGATATCCTGATTGCCAGCATTGATAACCTTTCCGGCTTCTCAGAGGCGATCCTGAGCGTTTTTCCCCAGGCAGAGGTGCAATCCTGCATTATCCACCAGGTTCGCAATTCCATTAAGTATGTAGCTTCCAAGGACCAGAAGGTTTTTATGAGTGACCTGAAAAAAATCTACCAGGCTCCAAACAAGAGCCAGGCTGAAACCGAGTTGTTAAATCTGGAAGAGACCTGGGGTAAAAAATATCCGGTTGTCATTAGGTCATGGAACAATAACTGGAAAAAACTCTCCACCTATTTTCAGTATGATGATCAAATCCGCAGATTGATTTATACGACCAACGCCGTTGAAGGATTTCACCGGCAGATCCGGAAAGTTACCAAAACCAAAGGCGTCTTTCCCAATGACATGGCACTTCTGAAGCTGATATACCTGGCCACCGGCAACATCTCTAAAAAGTGGACCCAGCCTCTTCAGAATTGGGCAATTACAGTACAGCAGTTGAGTATAAAATTTGGTGACAGAATGGAAATCAGCCTTTAATCTTCAACTCTGAAAAGCAAAGGTAGACAGGCTCAGAAACCTGTCAAGGGTATATAAACGGCTCCTAAGGTCGCCGCCCTTGACAGAACCCTGATCCTGTTCAAAAAAGCTTTTAAGAGTTGAATCTTTGAGAAAAAAAGATACATTTGAAATGGAAGAAAAAAAAGACCGGACAGAGTTCAATTTACAGACCCGCTGGGTCTTGCAGACCGCTCATATTCCTATTTATTGTGAGTTGTGCAGTGTCCTTTTTACAATGAATGCCAACGGTTGATGGTAGGGTTTCGTGCGGGACTTCGAAACTGTTTCTTATCAGCATATTACCTAATTCATTTACG
>ERZ795053.1081-NODE-1081-length-34889-cov-20.481799_pt1 | contig 34889 bp, 24 predicted proteins | sample MGYA00375137_ERZ795053 | MGnify/ENA primary metagenome ERZ795053 (study PRJEB30182, sample SAMN05720284) | activated sludge metagenome | isolation source: Anaerobic digester | place: Hong Kong | collected 2014-12-17 ...
TGCTGGTGGACCGCTTCGAGTTCAACGGCATCGCCCAGCCGGACTACACCGGCGAGACCGGCGACCTGTGCGACACCGCGGTGACCTACGAGACCCAGCTCCCGGGCACCGTGTGGGCCGACCCCTACGAGACCATCTTCGAGGAGTCGGGCGTGCCCGTGTCCAGCCTGCCCGCCTGGGACGGCAACGAGGAGATCTTCGACCGGAGCGAGGTGGTGTCCGTGAACGACGGCGTGGGCCAGGGCCACGAGGCCCGCATGACCAAGGCCGCCCACGGCTTCCACCTCTACGAGCGGAACCTCACCGCGACGCGCATCAGCTGGGTGGTCCACGACTACGCCGATCTGGTCTGCCTGCAGGTCAACGGCGACCAGCCCCAAGACTGGCACGCGGCGGCGACCCTGGAGGACCTGCCCGCCGACCCGGCCCCGGGCGTGACCCTGAGCGTGACCACCACCACCACCGCCGACGGCACGGCCGCGCTGCTGGTGCTGGACGGCCCCGTGCAGTATTTCGCCTTCGGCGGGCTGAGCCTGGACATGGACAACGTCTGCTTCGAGCTCGGCATGGGCCCCGTCATCGGCGCCTGCGACCTGGGCACCGGCATGGAGCAGCTCGCCCTGGGCCAGACCTGGTCCTCCGCCAACTCGTCTCCCGGCGACGTGGCCTTCTTCATGGGCAGCGTGCCGGTGCGGCTGGAGCAGGCCATGGTGTCGGGCGGGCCGGCCTTCGATCGGGTCGAGGTGACCCCCGGCCTCCCCAGCTTCCATGACGGCAAGGTCCTGTCGCTGACCGATGCGAACGTGGTGTTCGACATGACCGGCATGGGCGTGGCGGAGTTCCGGGTGGACGTGCGCGCCGGGATCGGCTTCGAGAACCTTCGGGTGAACGGCGGCTCCCTCTTCATGGTCGACATCACCAACATCCCCGCCACCGTGGCGCCGGGCATCACCGCCGTCCTCTCCCTCGCACCCGATGGCTTCAGCCAGTCCGTGGGCCGCCTGGTCCTCACGGGCCCCATCGAGACGGTGCGGATCGGCGGCGACGACCTCCTCCTGGACAACGTCTGCGTCCGCCTGGACAACCGGCACACCGGCGTGGACACCGCCGCGGCCCCGGCCCTGCTGGGCCCGCTGAGCGCCCATCCCAACCCCTTCAACCCCAGCACCACGGTGGACCTGCGCCTGGAGGCCGCGGCCCGCGCCACGGTCACCATCCACGACGCCGCCGGCCGCCTGGTGCGCACCCTGGCCGACGGCGATCTGCCCGCCGGTTCCCACGCCCTGCGCTGGGACGGCCGCGACCGCCACGGCGCCGCGGCGGCCGCCGGCGTGTACTTCGCCCGGGCGGTGGTGGGCGGCGAGACCCGCGTCGCCAAGCTGGCGCTCATCAAGTAGCTCCGACGCGACGAGCGGAGCGGCGAAGGGGTCCGGCGCGACGGCGCCGGGCCCCTTCCGTCGTTCCGGGGATCGCCGGTTGCGGATCGGGGCGAGCCGTGTTCCCTTGGGGAGTCCGCGAGACGCCCCGCATCCCCTCCTGGAAGGACCCGCGTGCCCCTGGATCTGGTCACCCTGAGCGGCCTGCTGGCCTTCGGCCTCATCGCGCTGGCCGCGCTGCGCGTGGGCGGGGCCTTCACCCGCATCCGCATGCCCCTGATCACCGGCTTCCTGATCACCGGCGCCCTGGCCGGTCCCTCGGTGCTGGGCATGATTCCGGCGGAGGCGGTGGCGAGGCTGCGCCTGGTGGACCAGGTGGCGCTGGCCTTCATCGGCTTCGCGGCGGGGGGCGAGCTGCACCTGCGCGAGCTGCGCGGACGCGCGCGGGCCATCGTGCTGACCACCGCCGGGCAGACGGCGGCCATCTTCCTGCTGGGCACCGCCGCGGCGGCGCACCTGTTCCGCGGCGTGCCGGCCATCGCGGAGCTTGGCGACGCCGCGCGCTGGTCCGCCGCCGGGCTCGCTGGCGCCATCCTGGTGGCGCGCTCGCCGTCGTCGGCCATCGCCATCGTGCGGGAGCTGCGGGCGCGGGGGCCCTTCACGCGCATGATCCTGGGCGTGACGGTGATCACCGACGCGGTGGTCATCGTGGTCTTCGCCACGGCCGCGGCCATGGCCGACGCGGTGCTCACCGGCGCCGCCCTGGACCTCGCCTCGCTGCTGCTGCTGGTGGTGGATCTGGCGCTCTCGGTGGGCATCGGCTGGAGCGTGGGTCGGCTGATCGCGCTGCTGCTGGGCCGGCGGATCCCGGCGCCGCTGCAGACGCTGATGCTGCTCGTGATCGGCGCCCTCGTCTTCCGCTTCTCCGCCGCGTTCCACCACCTCTCGGCCCACCACCTGGGACGCGAGATGCTCCTGGAGCCCCTGCTCATGTGCATGGTGGCCGGCGTGACCGTGGCCAACTTCACGGCGCGGCGCCTGGAGTTCGAGACGCTCCTGCACGGGGCCGGTCCCCTGGTGTACGTGGTCTTCTTCACCCTCACCGGCGCCTCGCTGGACCTGCACGTGCTGGCCCAGGGCGTGACCATCGCCCTGGGCCTGGCCGCGGTGCGGCTGGCGGCCATCGCCCTGGGGAGCTGGGCGGGCGGCGCCGTGGCCGGCGCCCCGGCGCAGCACAACCGTCTGGCCTGGGCGGGCTACGTGACCCAGGCGGGCGTGGGGCTGGGCCTGGCCAAGGAGGTGGCGGCGGAGTTCCCCGCCTGGGGCGACACCTTCGCCTCGCTGCTGGTGGGCGTCATCGTGCTGAACCAGTTCCTGGGGCCGCCGCTCATGAAGTGGGCCCTGCGGCGCGTGGGCGAGGCCCACCCTCAGGCCGACGAGCCCGATTTCGACGGCATCCGCGACGTGCTGATCTTCGGCCTGGACAGCCAGGCCCTGGCCCTGGCGCGGCAGCTCGCGGCCCACGGCTGGAACGTGCGCATCGCCTCGCGCCGCGCCGACGCCGAAGCCTTCTGCGAGGGCACCGACGGCGTGGACGTGGTCCGCATCGACGACCTGGACGCCGCATGCCTGACGGGCCTGGAGGCCGCCAAGTTCGAGGCCGTGGTCTGCCTGCTCAGCGACGAGGAGAACCTGCGCATCTGCACCCTGATCTACGAGGAGGTGGGCATCCGCAACATGGTGGTCCACCTGCACGACCGCGCCAACGCCGACGCCTTCCGCGCCCTGGGCGCCGTGCCCGTGGAGCCCGCCACCGCCTTCGTGGGCCTGCTGGACCACATGGTGCGCGCCCCCGCCGCAGCCTCGCTCATCCTGGGCCTGGACGACGACCAGGACGTGGAGGAGATCGAGGTGCGCGACCCCCTGCTCCACGGCGCCGCCCTGCGCGACCTGGAACTGCCCGCCGACGTCCTGGTGCTCTCGGTCACGCGCGACCAGCGCCAGGTGGTGTCGCACGGATACACCCGCCTGCGCACGGGGGACCACCTCACCGTGCTGGGCGACCCCGACAGCCTGGAGGACCTGCGCCGCAGGCTGGAGGGCTGACACGACCCTTCGAAAGGACCGGACATGACCCCGAAGACGTTGACCGAGACCCTCTCGCTCCAGCTCCGCTACACCCACGGCGTGGCCAACCGCAACCTGGACGGCATCACCGAGGACCAGGCCCTCGCCGCGCCCTTCGCGGGCGGCAACTCCATCAACCGCGTGCTCGGCCACCTGGTGGACGCGCGCAACGGCATGCTGGGCCTGCTGGGGCGCGGCCCCGTGCTGGACGCCGCCGTGGCCAAGGCCTACGCCCGCGGCACGCAGCCGGACTCGCAGCCCGCCGCGTTGACGGACCTGCAGGCGGCCTTCCACGCCGCCCAGGACCAGCTCCTGGCGGCCCTGGCCGAGGCCGACGCCGTCCTGGACAAGCCCGCCCCCTACAGCCCCCTGGACAACCCCAAGGAGACGGTGGGCTCGCTGCTGGCCATGCTGCTGTTCCACGAGGCCTACCACGTGGGCCAGCTCGGGGTGCTGCGGCGCGCCACGGGCGCCGCGGGCGCCATCGCCTAGCAGGCCCCAGAAGCCTGGCGGTCACGGGCGGACGGGGGTATCCGTAAGGGTGGATGAAGGAGGTCGAAGCATGAGACGACTGCTGATCATCGCCGCCTGCCTGGGCGCCCTCGCCGCGGCCGCCGCGGCCGACAAGACGCCGGAGCCCAAGGCCGAGGAGACGTCCAAGATGAAGTACAACGAGCTGAACGACATGGAGTCGTGGGTGATCCTGGAGAAGGGCACCGAGCGGCCGGGCACCGGGCGCTTCGAGAACTTCTTCGGCGACGGCACCTACATCTGCCGACGCTGCAACGCGCCCCTGTACCACGCCTCGAGCAAGTTCCACTCGGGCTGCGGCTGGCCCGCCTTCGACGACGAGATCCCCGGCGCCGTGGAGCGCCGCACCGACGCCGACGGCCGCCGCACCGAGATCCTCTGCCGCAACTGCGGCGGCCACCTGGGCCACGTGTTCCTGGGCGAGCGGTTCACGGACAAGAACACGCGCCACTGCGTGAACTCGGTGTCCCTGGATTTCGTGAAGGACGGGGACGAGCTGCCCCAGGTCATCAAGCCGGAATGAACCGGTGATCCGGTCCGAGGAGATTCCTGGGGGCGCCCCGGCCGGGGCGCCCCCGATTCTTCCTAGATCCGCCAGGACAGCGTGACCTGCCCCAGGAACGGGGTGCGCTCCGCGGCCATGCCCAGCTCCTGCAGACGGGAGTGGGTGGACTCGGGGCTGCGCACGCTGGCCTGCACGTCGATCTGCACCTTGCTCCAGGCGTAGCCCGCACCCAGGCCGGCGCTCAGGCCCTGCACGGTGAAGGAGGCCGCGGGGCTGGTCCAGATGTCCGTGAAGAATCCGAACGACACCCAGCGGCGCCAGCCGTCGTCCAGGAAATGGGAGCCCAGCTGCAGGTGGCCGTCGATGCCGGTCACGGTGATGTCGTCCAGGTCCTGGTGCGTCAGGCGGCTGCCCACGGCGCGCAGGCTGACCTCCTCCGCGATGGCGTAGGCCACGGACAGGCCGGCGCCGGTCAGCGTCTCGGCGTCCACGCCTTCCTTGCCGGTGACCACCAGGCCGCAGGCGGTGGGGCCCACGGCGTAGCCCACGGGTTCGGCGGCGGCGGCCAGGGCCGCGCTCATCAGCATCAGGACCACGATCAGGGTGCGCATGCGCCTCTCCTCAGGTTGCGCCGCCGGTTCCTCCGGTGGCTAGAAACGATACGACAGCGACAGGCCGGCGTTCAGGGTGCGGTAGGACGACGGCATCTCGCGGACCGCAAGGATCTCGCCGTACGTGCCGTTGCTCCGACCGCTCACCCACACGTCCAACACGCTGCGGGGCCATGTGTAGCCCGCGCCCAGGCCCACCGCGATCCCGGTCAGGTCGCGGCCCACGTCCAGGCTGCCGTAATTCTCGGCATACCCCCCAAGCAAGCCGTATGCCCGCACGCCTTCCCGCCTCAGGCCCCGGCCCACCAGCACGGCCAGCTCGGCGCCCATGATGTCGGCGTCGGTGAAGTCCTGGTGGTTCCAGAGGTACAGGGCCAGGCGGGCCGCCACGCGGTCCGAGGCCGCGGCGGTGCCCACCAGGGCGGGGCCGGCGAAGTTGTCGTCGCGCAGGGCGTCGTGGTCGATGACCTCGGCGGTCATGCCCAGGCCGGCGGCGAAGTCCAGGTCCAGGCAGAGGGCGGGGGCGGCGGTGAGGAGCAGGAGGATCGGGAGCAGGCGGTTCACGGCGTTTCCCTCCGTGAGGATGATAAAAAGAAGGCCCGGCTGCCGTCATCCGTGACGGCAGCCGGGCCGAGGAGAGGATGGCTACTCAGCCCTCCACACCGGGATCCGTCCCGGCGTCCACGGCGCACCCATGGCCTCCAAATCGTTCTCGAACGCGGCGAGGTCCTCCTCCACCAGCGTCCGCAGCTCCGCCAGCAGGGGCGGGAACTTGTCGCGGACCAGCGCCAGGATCTCGCGGTGGGTCCCGGTGGGACCCTGGGTGGAGTCTCCGCCCCAGGCGGCGCGGTTGATGCGCTCCTGCAGGCTCGGCGCCACCGGCTCGTTCCGCGAGGCGATGGTGGCGTCGCCGCTCATCGCCGTCTGCAGGTCCTTCAGCTTCGCCTCCATGGCGTTCAGCCTCGCCTGCATTCCCAGGTCCGCTTCGACGGTATTGAACAACGCGGAACGCAGTTGGTCAAGGCGCTCTTGCGTTTCCGACGCAACTCTTACGGCCGCGTTGACCGTGCGCTGCAGCTCGGAGACCTGCCGGTGGAAGGCCGCCAGCTCGTTCCGGTCCACCGCCGTGAGGCGGGTCTGGTGCAGGGGCTTCAGCAGGAAGCCCTCCGCACCGGTCAGGGGCGCCACCTCGTCGCCGATCACCGACACGAACTGCGCCGTGTAGCGGCCGGGCGCCACCATGGCGCCGCCGTCGCTGCCGGGACGGCCGCCGGCGGGGCGCAGCGAGGGCAGGCGCATGTCCCAGACCACGCGCTGCAGGCCGGCGCGGTTGGGCACCACCAGGCGGCGCACAAGGGCGCCGGCCTCGTCGCGGATCACGCAGACCACCATGGGATCGCGCTCCCGGTCCTCGGCGCGCAGGTCGTCCCAGCTGGGGTAGTACACGGGCTCGTCGTTCTTGAAGAGCTCCTTCTCCTTCTTGCGCCGGTCCTCGCTCAGGGTGGTGAACTTCTCCTTCATCCAGAAGGTGAAGACGGCGCCCACGGGCGGGTTCTCCGCCACGTAGAAGGCGTCGCCCTGGCTGGCCTTGCCGCCGCCGCCGAAGGGCGTGCTCTCATGGAACTGCCAGGCGTCCTTGATGGGGAACAGATGGGCGTCCTCGTTCTCAAGCATGGCGCGGGTCACGGTGCGCAGGGGCGAGTAGTCGTCCAGCACGTAGATGCCGCGGCCGAAGGTGCCCACCACCAGGTCGCTCTCGCGGCGCTGGATGTCGATGTCCCGCACGCAGATGGTGGGGAAGCCGCCGGTCAGCTCCACCCAGTGCGCGCCGCCGTCCACGGTGGCGTACACGCCGAACTCGGTGCCGCAGAACAGCAGGTCCGGGTTCACGTGGTCCTGCTCGATGGTGTGCACGCTGCCGCGCTCGGGCAGGTCGCCGACGATGGACTTCCAGCTGCGGCCGTGGTCGTCGCTGCGCAGGAGGTAGGGCTTGAAGTCGCCCTTCTTGTGGTTGTCGAAGCAGGCGTACACGCGGCCGTCGACGAAGCGGTCGGCCATCACGTCGCCGATGTAGCTCATCTCCGGCACGCCCTTGAAGCTCTCGTAGCGGGTCCAGGTCTGGCCGCCGTTCTGCGTCACGGAGAACACGCCGTCGTCGGTGCCCACGTAGATCAGGCCGTCGCGCAGGGGCGACTCGTCGATGGCGATCATGGCGCCGTAGAACGAGGTGCTGGCGTTCTTGGCCACGGCGTCCACGCTCCACACGCGGCCCATGACCTCCAGGCGGTTGCGGTCCAGGTTGCGCGACAGGTCGCCGCTGATCTCGCGCCAGCTCATGCCCATGTCGTCGGAGCGCAGGAGGATCTGACCGCCGTAGTAGAGGCGCCGGTGGTCGTGCGGGCTGATGAGCAGGGGCGTGTTCCAGTTGAAGCGGTAGGCGGGATCGCCCCACTCGGGCTGGGGCTGGATGTCGATGGTCTCGCCGGTCTTGCGGTCGTAGCGCACCAGGCCGCCGTACTGCCACTGGCTGTAGACCACGTCCGCGTCCGTGGGATCCACCTGGGTCTCGTAGCCGTCGCCGCCCACGGTGATGGTCCAGTCGCTGTTGCGGATGCCGTGGGCGGTGATGTTCCGCGTCTTGGCGCCCAGGGAGTTGTTGTCCTGGGTGCCGCCGTACACGCTGTAGAAGGGCGCGTCGTAGTCCACGCTCACCTTGTAGAACTGGGTGACGGGCAGGTTGGCCTTGAAGTGCCAGGTGGCGCCGTCGTCCCAGGTCTCGTAGATGCCGCCGTCGCAGCCCACCAGCACGTGGTCGGTGGCGTCCGGGTCGATCCAGATGGCGTGGTCGTCCACGTGCTTGTGGTCCACGGGGATGCGGTCCCAAGTGGCGCCGCCGTCCTCGCTGCGAGCCAGCCAGGTGCTCAGGGACCAGATGCGGTCCGCGTCGTGCGGATCCACGGTGATCTCCTGGTAGTACTGGGGGCTGCTGGACACGTAGTCGTCCACCTTGCGCCAGTTCTCGCCCAGGTCGTCGGAGCGGAAGAAGCCGCCCTTGTCCTGGGCCGCCTCCACGATGGCGTAGAGCCGGTCCGGATCGCTGGGCGCGATGTCCATGCCGATGCGTCCCAGGTCCACGCCCGGCAGGCCCTTGGTGATCTTGCGCCAGGTCTTGCCGCCGTCGGTGCTCTTGTGAATGGCGCTGCCCGGACCGCCGTCCAGCAGCACCCACACGTGGCGCCGGCGCTGGTAGCTCACGGCGTAGAGGACGTCCGGGTTGCGCGGATCCAGGTGCACCTCGCTCACGCCCGTATCCTCGTCCACGTGCAGCACGCGCTCCCAGGTGGCGCCGCCGTCGGTGGTCTTGTACAGGCCGCGCTCGCCGCCGGCGTTCCACAGGGGGCCCTGGGCGGCCACGTAGACCACGTCGCTGTTGCGCGGGTCCACGGCGATCATGCCGATGTGCTCGCTGTCCTTCAGCCCCATGTTGGTCCAGCTCTTGCCGCCGTCCACCGTCTTGTAGACGCCGTCGCCGTAGCTCACCGAACGCTGCGAGTTGTTCTCGCCGGAGCCCACCCACACCACGTCGTGGTTGCGCGGATCCATGGTCACGCAGCCGATGGAGTAGGAGCCCTCGCCGTCGAAGACGGGCTCGTACGTGGTGCCGGCGTTGACGGTCTTCCACACGTTTCCGGAGCAGACGGCCACGTAGTACTCGGCCGGGTCGTCGGGATTCACGGCGAAGTCGCCCACGCGGCCGCTGGTCAGGGCGGGGCCCACGCAGCGCAGCGCCAGGCCGCTGAGGTTGCCGGCGTTCAGGGGGTTCTTGTCCTCGTCCTTCTCCTTGTCCTTGGCGGACGCCGCGAGGGGCGCGGCGAGCAGGAGCAGGGCGACGAGCAGCCAGGGGAGTCGGCGCATGGGGGGCCTCCGGGGAATCAGGCGAAGAGGGATGGGAGAACGGAATGCCTACGCAGCGGGCGGCGTCCGCGTTGCCCCGGATCATGCCTCATCGCCAAGCCGCACGCAAGGCGCTGCACGCGAAAAGGCCGGAGTCCGAGGACTCCGGCCTTTCGTGCTTCCAGGGAAAGAAGCGGGGGGCTACTCCGTGGGAGTGATGGCCTCCAGGGAGTTGGTCAGCAGGGCCTCCACGTACCTGGGGTTGTGCACGCCCAGGCTGCGGTCCTCGGTCAGGCCGATCCAGTTGAAGTAGGCGCGGGCCTGGGCCATGGGGTAGGTGCCGGTCACCGGCTCCCACATCAGCACGCCGTCCTCATCCACCTGCTCGATGACGCCCAGAGCGAAGAGCTGCGCCTGCAGGTCGTCCAGCAGGCCCTGGATCTCCGTCTGGAAGCCGTTGATGTCGAAGTCGCTGGCGCCGGCATGGCAGGTGCCGCAGGCGTCGACGTTGGGCCACCAGGTGTGGCCGCCGGCGCCGTCGCTGTACGTGCCCATGTGGCAGTCGATGCAGGTCATGCCGGCCGCCAGGTGGCCGCCGCCGGTGGGGTAGGTCATGGAGCCGGCGATCTCGGCGAAGCCGGTCCCGGCGAGCACGTTGGCCATGGCGCCGTGGTGCGGGCCGTAGTGCGTGCTGGTGATGGTGAAGGTCTCGCCCGGAGCGGCGATGTTGGGCTCGGCGGTGCGCGCCTGGTGGCAGTTGCCGCAGACGTTGCTGTTGTCGCCGAAGTCGAAGGTGCCCACCACGTGCGACCACACGACCTCATCGGAGGCGCGCAGGGCGTAGTCGTTGGCGGCGTCGAAGGTGGTGTGGATCATGTGGCAGTCGCCGCACAGGAAGGGCGAGGGCTGCATGAGGTTGCCGTCCACCGCGCCGGTGTCCCAGTACTCGCGGAAGCCGTTGCCGCTGTGGCAGCGGGCGCAGGAGCTGCGGCCGCCGGCGTAGTCCACGTACTCGCCCAGCGCATGCTGGGAGCGCGCGTACTGCAGCACGATGGCGTTCTGCAGGTCCGTGTTGTGGCACTCGATGCAGGACACGATGGCGTCCTGGCCGTCCTGACCGTCCTGGCCATCCTGGCCGTCCTGACCGTCGGCGCCCGCAGGGCCGGCCGGGCCCTGATCGCCCTCGCAGCCCCAGAGGGCGAGCATGGGCAGAAGAAGCAGAAGAAGAGCGAGCCGTTTGAGAGTCATTGAGGATCCTCCTATTAGGGAATGGGCCAACTCCCACCGTCAGCCCGGAACTTATTCGGCAGATGTCATGGAATCAACACAAAAATGTTTACCTATTGACAGGGGGTCTCAAGATCAATACGAATGTCGTTGGTGGGAGATTTAACTGTTGCGATATCTTTATGTTAGAGCGTTATCGGCCGGTTTCCGGTGATACCTCAGACGATCCGTAACCGGTCAGTTCGACATATCCGCGGCCCTCCGCCGCGCCGGTGAACGTCACCGGCCCTTCCCAATAGGTGAAGCCGCCGGGGGGGCCCACGTTCTCCGCGCCGGCCACCTCGGGCACCACCTCCACCTCCCCCAACCCTCCCGGAAGGTTCAGGCGCCAGCCGGAGGGGTACACGTTGCCCGTCGCCGGACTGGTCCAGCGGCCGGTGGGCGTCCAGGTCCACTGGTCGCGGGAGAGGAGGACCACGCGGCCGTCGGACTCCACCAGGGTGCCGCGGCCGAAGTCCACGACGCCGTCCTCGCGGCGCAGCTCGAAGAGCATGAGATCGCGGCCGTCGTCGAGCTGGAGGCTGGCCCAGTCCCAGCCCACGCGCTCGCCGGTAAGGGTGCCGGTGAAGACCTCGCGGTCGAACCAGGAGCGGCCCTGGACGGGCTCGCCGTCCAACTCGCCCGCCGTCGCCAGCCGGGTGTAGGAGTAGTAGAGGCTGGCCTGGGATCCGTCGGCGCTCTTGGGGCTGTAGCCGCCGGGGCCGTGGAAGACCACGGGGCGTTCGGGCCGCAGCGTCAGCTCCAGGTCCAGGCCCTTGCGCCGGTCCTGGGCGCGCAGGCGGAAGCCGTCGCCGTCCAGGGCGAAGGTCCAGCGGCCGTCGGTGCCGGGCGGCGCGGCGCACCAGGCCAGCATGCTGTCGCCGGGGGCGCCGAAGCCCCCCAATGGATCCACCGCACGCACCATGACCTGCGTGAAGAGATGCGTGCCGGCCCGCAGGTCCGTGAGCGCCACGTGTCCCATGACCAGGTCCGACGCGGCCCACGCGGCGGCGGTGTCGGCCTCCCCCGGCGCCACGCCCAATCGGAACAGCGTGAACTGGTAGCCCCAGCGCGGCTCCGCCTCCCCCGCGGCGGCCAGGTGGCCGGTGACATACCACCACTCGTTGCGGTAGTCGCGCAGGGCGTGGTGGTCGGCGGGGAAGTCCCAGGCGCGGCCCGTGGGCCCGGGCGTGCGCCACTCGGCGGCAGTTGCGGCGCCGGCGAGGAAAAGGAGGAGGAGGATCGCTCTACGCATCGTCCAGGGTCAGCTCCCGCGCCAGGGCGCGGCCGCAGCGCCGCGCCGGTTCCACGGCGGCCAGGCCCGCCGCCACCAGGATGAGCAGCGCCTGCCCCGCCAGCCGGCCCAACGGCCAGCTCTGCTGCAGCGTCCAGCCGAACCACGCCGGATTGATCACGTGCACCAGCAGCAGCGCCAGGCCAACGCCGCCGCCCAGCCCCAGCGCCAGCCCCAGCGCGCCGATGCCCACGCCCTCCCCCAGCACCAGCCGGAACACCTGGGCGGGCGTGGCGCCCAGGGCGCGGTAGAGGGCCAGCTCGGCGCCGCGCTCGCGGGCGCGGATGAGCAGCGTGAGCGCGATGCCCGCCACGGCGATGAGCAGGGCCGTGCCCTGGAGCAGCCGCGTGACCGCGAAGGTCTGGTCGAAGATGCCCAGCACCTCGGTGCGCAGCTCGGCGTTGGCGCGGAACTCCAGCGGATGCCCCGACCAGGCGGTGCGCAGCCGCTCGGCCACGGCCTCGGGCGCCGCGCCGGGGCGCAGGAACAGGGCCAGGCTGTGCAGCTCGCCGGGGCCGAAGAGCCGGTCCACCGTGGCGCGGTGGGCGTAGAGGGCGCCGTGCTCGCTGCTGTAGTCGTAGGTCACCGCGGCGATGGAGAGATCCGCGGCCCCCGACGGCGTGATCACCGTCACGCGGTCGCCCACGCCCAGGCCGGTCTTGCGGGCGAAGGGCTCTGTCACGGCCACGGCGCCGTCGGCCAGGGAGGCGCGCAGGGTGGCGGGATCGCCGTCGCGCAGCGGCGGCAGGGCCTCGGCGCCCACGGCCTCCACGCCGTTGAAGGCCACCTCGCGGCCGGCGGCTTCCGTCATGACCTGGCGCAGCACGGCGTGGGCGCGCACGTCTGGGTCGGCCAGGAGCGACGCCACTACCACGGGGTCCAGCCCGGCGTCCGGACCGGCCCGCGCCCAGCTCTCCGCGGTCACGTACACGTCCGCCGGCACGGCGGCGTCGAGCCAGGAGATCAGCGTGTCGCGGAAGCCCGCGATGAGCAGCGTGACCGACACCAGCATGCTCACCGCCACCCCCAGGGCCGCCACGGCGAAGCTGGTGGTGTTGAGGCGCACGGCCAGGTTGCGCAGACCCAGCAGCGGGCCGAAGCGGCGCGGCCGCGCCAGGGCGCCCAGACGGCGCACCACCTCCGGCGTGAGGAGCACCACCCCCAGCAGCAGCGCCAGTCCCAGCACGAAGCCGGCCCAGCGCAGGTCGCGGCCCCAGATCCCGAACCACGCCAGCGCCGCGCCCACCAACGCCAGCCCGGCGGCGGCCAGGCGCGGCGCCGCCCGCGAGGCGCCCTCGGGCGCGGTGAAGCGGCGCAGCAGATCGCGGGGCTCGCGCTTGGCCACGTCCAGGGCCGGCACCAGGGCCCCCAGGGCCGCACCGCCGGCGCCGGTCAGCGCCGCCAGGGCGATCTGGTGCCAGGGCACGCGCAGCCGCTCCAACCCGTCCAGCATGTAGATGTTGGTGAGCGCGGCGTCCACCAGATGCAGGTTGGCGCGCGCGGTGAGCCACCCCAGGGGTACGCCGGCCGCCACGCCCAGCAGGCCCAGCACGCCGGCCTCCAGCAGGATCAGCCGCAGCACCTCGCCGCGGGTGGCCCCGTGGGCCCGCAGCACGCCGAACTCCGTGCGCCGCCGCACCAGCGACGCCTGCACCGTGCTGACCACCAGGAACACGCCCACGAAGACGCTCACCAGGCTCAGGGCCGACAGGTTCATGCGGAAGGCCTCGGTCAGCGAGGCGGTGTCCTGCTCGCGCTGCCCGGGCGTCCGCACGCGGGCCAGAGGCCCCAGGGCCTCCTGCAGACGGGCCGACGCGGCCTCCAGGTCCGCGCCGGGCGCCAGCGCCAGATCGATCTGCGAGAACACGTCGGGCCGACGCCGCAGCCGCTGCGCCTCCGCCAGATCCACCAGCAGCAGCGACGACGGAGCGAACGGCGCCACCGCCTTCACGTCCAGCACCGCGCCCAGCACCAGGGTCACGGTGCGCGACCCCACGCCCAGACGCACGGTGTCGCCCTCGGCCCAGCCGTGACGGGCGGCGGCCTCCACCGACGTGGCGGCCCAGCCGGTGCGGGCCAGCAGGCGCATGGGGTCGGCGGTTCCGGCGCCGGCGTTGAGGGCGGGAGCGGCGGCGGCCAGGGCGTCGCGGTCCACGGGGCTGAAGGGGTCCACGCCCAGCACCTCGAACCCCGCCGCGGCATCGCCCGCCAACGTGGCGCGCAGGCGGACCAGGGGCCAGGCGGCGGCCACGTCCGGATCGGCCAGCACCGTCGCCAAGGCGCTCACGGGCAGGTCGGGGCCGCGGCCGGTCACGGTCAGGTCGGCGTCGCCGCTCACCGCGCGGACGCCGCCCCGGAAGGCGGCCAGACTGCTGGAGTTGAGGATCTGCACGGACAGCACGGCCGCCACGCCCAGGGCCACCCCCAGCACGGTCAGCACGGTCAGCAGGCGTCCCTTGTGCAGGTGGGCGCGCAGGCTCGCGCGCACCAGGGCGGTCACGACGCCTCCAGGCGTCCGTGGCGCAGGGTCAGCACGCGGTCGCAGCGGTCGGCCAGGGCGGCGGCATGGGTCACCACCAGCAGGCCGGCCCCTTCATCGCGGGCGAGGGAGAAGAGCAGGTCCGTCACGCGCGCGCCCGAGTCGCCGTCCAGGTTGCCGGTGGGCTCGTCGGCCAGCAGCAGGCGCGGGGCGTGGAGCAGGGCGCGGCACAGCGCCACCCGCTGCTGCTCGCCGCCGCTGAGGCGGTCCACGGCGTCGCGGGCGCGGTCGGCCAGGCCCACGCGCTCCAGCAGGGCCAGGGCGCGGGCATCGGGATCGGGCAGGGTGCCGGCGATCCAGTCGGGCAGCAGCACGTTCTCGCGCACGCTCAGGTGAGGCAGCAGGTGGAACTGCTGGAAGACGATGCCCACGGTGCCGCGGCGCAGGTGCGTGCGGGCGTCGTCGTCCAGGCCGGCCAGATCGCGGCCGGCCACGCTCACGCGGCCGGAGTCGGGAACGTCCAGGCCGGCGGCCAGATTGAGCAGCGTGGACTTGCCGCTGCCGCTCGGGCCCACCACGGCCACGGCCTCCCCGGCCCGCAGGCGGAGATCGGCCCCGTCCAGGATCACGCGCGGATCCCGGCCGGGCTGGGGGAACGTCTTGACGACGCCCTGGAGTGCGAGGAGATCGGACATGGGGGTTCAGGATAGCGACGGAGGCCGGACTGCGCATCTGGATAACCGTATTCATCGACCCCCGAGATCCCTCCGGATCGTGCTAGAATCCCATCATGCCGAAACTCATCATGGAAGGAGAGCCCCCATGCGCCGTCGCGCCCTCGCCTCGCTGCTGGTCACGATCCTCATCTCCACCGCCCCCGCCCTGGCCCAAACCTGTCTGGACTACGCGGCCTTCCCCTCCGCCCTCGGCGCCGAGCCCGCCCCCGCCGGCGCCCTGGACCACGTGATCGCCGTCGGCCAGGTCCTCTACGCCGCGAGCGGCTCGGATCTCGTGATCTTCGACCTGACCGACCCCCTGGCCCCCACCCGCATCCTGACCCTTTCCCAGCCCGGCGCCGTGGCCGCCATGTGCACCGCCGCGGGACGCCTGTACCTGGCGGTGGACGACCTGGGCGTGCGCGTCTACGACCTGAGCGACCCGATCGTCCCGTCGCCTGTCCACGACATCCCCCACCACGGCCTCTCCGGCTTCCTGGAGGTCAGCGGCGTGGCCGCGGCTGGAGACCTGCTCGCGGTCTGCGAGTCCGGCGAGCCCGTGCGTCTGCTGGACATGAGCGTTCCCACCGAGCCGGTGGAGGTGGGCCTCATCACGATCTCGTCGCAGCACGCGGCGCTGGCCGACGACCTGCTGGCGCTGACCGGGTCCACCTTCGTGCTCTTCGATGTCTCCGACCCCTCCGCTCCGCAGCTCCTGGCCCAGGAGATTTATGTGAACGGTGCGCCGTGGCACAGCTTGACCTTCGGACGCCCTGTCCTGCATCAGGGACTGGCCCTGGCCGAACGACGTTTGGCGGAGTCCTGGCGCGATCCATACATCTACGGTGACCGGATCTACCCCATCTACACGTTGGCCACCCTGGGCGCGGACAAGGCCTTCGCCGACACGGACAAAATCCTCGGCGGACGCCCGGCGAACCCCGCCCTGCTCTGCGGCGACATCCTCTATCTCGCGGACGAGTTCTCCGACCACGCCGCCTACCCGCTGGACGCCGCAGGTCCAACCGGCGAACGGCGGCGCCTCCCATTGCTCGCCGAGCTGCGCGGCCTGGCGGAAGTGGACGGTCTTCTCTACGCCGCCACCGAGCGGGGCCTGATCGTCACGTCGGTGCCGGACGGGAGCGTGGAGGCCAACGTGGTGCCGCCGCCGTCGGTCGGCCAGGGCTTGGCCGAGCCCCTGGCCCTGAACCGCCGGGGCGACGACCTCTACGCCCTCATGGATCTCGTGGGGGAGTATGAGATGGGCCCCGGATGGTACGTACGCTCCTCGTTCCATGAGGTGCAGCGGGTGTTCGAGGCGCAGATCGTAGGCAGGCTGGTTCTGCCCATCGACTCCTTCGACTTCGCCGCCTGGGGCCGCACGGAAGTCTTCGGCGACCGTCTCGCCGTGGCCACCGATCTGGGCCTCTACCTCGGCCTGCTGCCGGAAGCCGGCCAGGAGCTCACGGCCACCGCCTTCGGCGTGCCGTCGTTCACGTCCGTCGCCCGCGCCGGCGCCGCCCTCTACCTGGCCGAAGCGGCCGGCGGCGTGCGCGTGCTGGACATGACCGACGCGTCCGCGCCCTCGGACCTGGGCGTTCTCTGGCCCGCGGAACGTCCCGACGATCTCGCGGTGCTCGGCGACCGGCTCTACCTGCGCTTCGGTTCGGAACTGGGCGTGGCCGACGTGAGCGCACCGCTCTCGCCGGTCCTCCTGGCGGGGCGCAGCGTCGTGCCCGCAGGGCGGCTGGAGGCCAGGGGCGGATTGCTTGGCGTGGCGACCGCGGACGGCGGCTTCGCCTGGTCCCCGGTCGCCGACCCGGACGCCCCGGCGTTCGGCGCGCCCGTTCCCTTGGAATTCCCCGTGCTGGATTGGGAGGCCAGCGGCGACCTGATCTACCTGGCGGACGCGGCGGGCATCGCGCTCCTGGATCCTGGCGCCGGCACGATCGAGGGACGGGCCCTGCTCCCCGGCCTGCGGCATCTGCGGCTGGACGGGCCGGGACTCACCGGACTCGTGCAGGGCTACGGCATCCCCGCGCCCCTGCCCCTGGACTGCCGCGACCCGCTGCCCCTGGATCCCGGGAACGAGACGCCCTTGCCCACGATGGCGCCGTTGAGCATGCGCCCGAACCCGTTCAACCCGGCCACCGAGATCGTCTTCCGCACCGAGGTGCCGGGCTCCGTCCGCGTCACGGTTCTCGACCTCTCGGGCCGCCGCGTGGCCCTGCTCGCCGACGGCCCGCTTCCCGCCGCCGAGCACCGTCTGACCTGGCGCGGCCGCGACGACGCAGGACACGGAGTTCCAAGCGGAACCTATGTGGTGCGGGTGGAATCGGCCGACGGTCGACGGACCGGCAAGATCACTCTGCTGCGTTGACGGACCCGTCTCGCAAGGCCGCAAGGGCGGCCGCCATCTCGGCGGCCGCCTCTTTCCTTCCCGCCCGCCGATGCAAATCCAGCGCGGCGGAGAAATGTCGGCGCGCAGCGTCCGAACGCCCCTCTCCCGCCAGCAACCGCGCCAGCACCGTGTGGCGCACCGCCTGCCACTCCTCCGAGGGCGCCGGACCCAGGGCCGACAGGTCCTCGCCCAGCAGCGCCACGCCGTCCGTGTAGCGGCGTTGCCCCAGGCGGCAGAAGGCCAGGGACAGGGCGAGATCGTCATGGTCGGAGCGCGCCACGGCCTGCGGGTGGTCGGCCAGCTCCTCCAGGGCCGAGGCGAGGTCGGCGGCGGCTTCGGACCAGCGCGCCGCGGGGATCCGCAGCCGCGCCAGCTCGGCGTGGGCCGCCGCGAAGGCCGGCCAGTCCGCGGCGACGCGCGCCCGAGCGATCCGCGCGCGCAGGGGCTCCTCGCCCGGCAGGGCCGCGGCCTGCTCCGGCGTCAGCGAACGGTCCAGCCGGAACAGACGCACGTCCCCCACGTCCGCCACCCGCGTCACCCCGGCGGCACGATCCAACCAGGGCAGATAGTCCGCCTGCGGAAACGACTCCAGCTCCCAGGGCCCCACCGCGATGAGGTCGGCGCCGCGCTTGCGGGCCTCGGCCAGCAGCTCGGTCAGCGTGCCCGGGTCGCCGGGATAGGCCGCGTGGTCCAGCCCCGCGTAGTGGGCCAGGTGCGGCTTGCGCGCCATGAGGCTGCGGGCGTCTACCCGCGCCGCCGCCTCGCGCACCGCCGGCGCCTGCGCCAGCACCTCCCGCGGCAGCCGGTCGCGGTAGAAGCGTTCCCCCCTGACGATGGTGCCCCACTGCACCACGGCCACCGCCGCCGCCACCGCCGCCGTCGCCAGCAGCTCCTTCCGTCCGGGCCGCCCCCGCAGACCCAGCAGGAACCCGTACCCCAGCACGAAGTACGGCGCGGCGAGCGGGAAGGAGAAGCGCACGCGGTGGAACACGAGGCAGAGGGACAGGAAGGTCAGCAACGCCGTGAGAAGATAGCCGCCCTGCCGACGGTCCGGCCGCCGCCGCCGCGCCCAGGCCCGGCCGCGTCCGCTCACGGCCGCCGCCGCCAGCCCCAGCGCGCCCAGGGCCGTCAGGGGCCAGAGGCGCGGCCCCACCAGCTCGCGCATGTCCATGGCCGCGTGCCGCGGGACGTTGCCCGCCAGATGGGTGACGAAGTGGACGGGATCGTGGGCCACCAGGTCGCCCAGACCCGTGAACCCGCCGGCGGGGATCTCCGCACGACGCTCTCCGGCGTAGAAATCCTGCACCACGTTGGTGATGTTGCCCGTGCGGAGCGGCACGCCCGTCTGCGCCAGGTTCAGCGCGAACCACGGCGTCGCGACGAGCAGGAACCCCGCGAGCACCAGACCCGCGCGCTTCAGCCGCACGGCCGCGCCCATCGCGCCATCGGGCAGCCACGCAGCCAACGCCAGGCCCGCCGGCAGCAGCACCGCCCCGCTGTACCGCGTGAGGAACGACGCCCCGACCAGCGCTCCCGCCCCCAGCAGCCCGCGGCGTCCGCCCGCCTGCAGCAGCGCCGCCGTGGCCGCCGTCTGCAGCAGCAGGAAGAGCAGGTCCGACGACGCCTTGTGCGCGTGCAGGAAGACCTCGGAGGTGCCGGCCAGCGCCAACGTCACCACCGCGGCCAGGGCCACGCCGAACAGCGCCCGCAGCAGCCGGTACGTCACCGTCAGCGCCCCCGCCGCAGCCAGGGCGTTGAGCAGCACGGCGCTGCGGTACCAGTCGGCCCCCAGGGGACCCGCCACCGCATGCACGGCCGTCAGGACGATGGAGTACAGCGGACCCTTGAAGGGGTAGTTGGCCACGGAGAAGTCGCCCGCGGCCAGGCGCCGCGCGGACACGGCCAGCTCGGAGTAGAAATCGGACTCCACGCCCAGATCGCCGATGGGATACCAGCGCACGTGGATGGAGAACGCCACGGCCGCGTACAGCGCCGACAACAGCAGCACCAGGAGCGTATCGCGGGCGGGACGGGATCGGGGCACGGCGGGCTCCGGGTCTCGGGAAGCGCAACGGCGGCGGTCGGCGCGATGGTACGCCGAACCCGCCGCCGCACCAAGCTCACTTCCGCAGCAACCGCTCCCCCGCCACCTGCAGCACCAGGAACGCTCCGAACACGCAGACGATGGCCGCGCCGGTGGGCCAGTCGAACACGTAGCTCGCGCCCGCGCCCGCCACCACCGCCAGCACGCCCACGCCCAGGGTGTAGAGGAACTGGCGGCGGTCGTCGCGGAACAGGCGCACGCCCATGACCGTGGGCACCACCAGCAGCGCGAACACCAGCAGCACGCCGGCCACCTGCACGCTGCTGGTCACCACCGTGCCCAGGATGGCGTAGAACACCAGATCCCAGAGACGCACGCGGAGGCCCGCGCGGCGGGCCCCCTCGTGATCCTCGGAGATGCGGTGCAGCGGCTTGCGCCACACCCAGAGCAGCACGCCCAGGACGCCGTACAGCAGCCCCGTCTTCAGCACGATGGGCCACGTGACCCAGAGGATGGCCCCCACCAGCAGGTGGCGGATCTCCTCGCCGCCGTGGGGCACCTGCGTGAGCACCAGGATCATGGCCGCGCTGGCCACGGCGTAGATGATCCCGATGTACGCCTCCTGCGGGATGCGCTCCTCGTGAGTGCGCGTGAGCGAGATCAGCCCCGCGCCCAGGAACGTGGCGCCCAGGGCCACGGCGTAGGTGCCGTCCGTGCCGATCTCCCCGCCCAGCAGCAGCGACACCGCCACGCCGAAGGCCGCCACCTGCGCCAGGGCGATGTCCACGAAGATCACGCCCCGCCGCACCACGTGCCACCCCAGGTGCGAGTGCATGGCCACCAGGATCAGGGCCATGACCACCGGGGCGGCCATCATCTCCAGGAATCCGTTCACGGCGTTCCCCGCTCCGCGGCGGCCGCGGCCAGGCGGCCCACGATGGTGTCGATGAGCTCCACGTAGGAGTCCACCCCGTCCTCCGCGCCCGTGGAGGCCGGCAGCACCGCCAGCGGCGCCCCCAGACGCTCGGCCGTCTGCCGCGCCACGTCCAGGTGCGACCAGGTGGCCGCCACCACGATCACGTCGCCCAGCGCGCGGCCCTGCTCGATCACGGCCTGCACGTGCTTGGGCGACGGCGCGATGCCGGGACGATGCTCGATCTCGCCGTACACGTCCAGCCCCAGCCAGTGCACCAGGTAGGTCCACGTCTGGTGGTAGAGCAGCACGTGGCCCCGGCGCGCGTCCGCGACGGCCTCGCGCCAGGCCGGCACCCGGGCCTGCAGGTCGGCGGCGAAGGCGTCGGCCCGCGCCGCGAAGTCCGCCGCGTGGTCGGGATCCAGCTCCGCCAGCCGATGCGCCACGATGTGCGCCACCTCCGCCATGGCCAACGGATCCAGCGTGTAGTGCGGGTTGCCCAGGGGATGGATGTCGCCCTGGCCCCGGTCCACCGGACCGTCCGGCACGTCCAGCACGTTCTGCAGCGCGGCGGAGCAGTCCAGCTCCCCGCGCTGCCCCGGCTGCACGCGCGGGTTGCGCGCCTTCTTGATCAACGACGGCAGCCAGCCGATCTCCAGCTCCAGCCCGTTGTAGAGCAGCAGGTCGGCCTTGCCCAGGGTCCGCGCCAGCGAGGGCTTGGCCGGCAGGTAGTGCGGATCCGTGGGACCGGGGCAGAGCACCTCCACCTCCACGGCGTCGCCGCCCACCACGCGGGCCACCGCGCCCAGATCCTGGAGCGTGGCCACCACCTTCACCGCGGCGGCGGCCGGAGCCGCCCCGCCCAGCATCAGGGCCGCCAGGGCCCCCAGCAGGATGCGCTTCATGTCGGCCTCCTAGTACAGGTGCGCCGGGTGCGACCCGATGGTGAAGTTCCACTGCAGGGACACCCGCAGATCCGAGGGCCCACCGTCGGCGGCCTCCAGATGCGCGGCCTCCAGGCGCAGGGCGCTGTACTCGCTGGGCGCGTAGGTCAGCGCGGCCTTCCACTCGGTCCAGTCCAGGAGCTCGTCCTCGGCCTCGGCCTCCTCGGCGTGATCGTGCTCCAGACCGCTGGCGTCGCTGGCCTGCCCGTAGCCCAGACCCACCCACCAGTTGCGCTGCACGCGCGCCTGGGCGTTCACGAACCAGCCGAAGGGATCGCCTTCGGCGTGCTCCGGGTCGGGCGCGATGATCTCCGCCGACACGCTGGCCGCCGGCCCGTGGCTGCGCGTGACCGACTCCCAGCGCCAGGTGAGGTCGGCGCCCCAAACGTCCAGGCCGCCGGCCTCGCCCTCATGCAGCGCACCGGGGCCGCTCAGCCACGAGCCGCCCAGCTCCAGGGTGCCGCCGTCGCTCACGTCCCAGAGGTTGGTCCAGTGCGCGGCGTAGGCCGGAGCGCGGTCCTCCGCGTCGAAGATCTCCGCGTCGCCGTTCACGCCCGCCACGCTCAGCTCCGACCACCAGGGCAGGCCCACGGTGTAGTCCAGCTTGGCCCCCACCTCGGTCAGGCCGTGGTCGCCCAGGAAGGCCTGCACGGCGATGGGCGCCCGCGTGAAGGGATACTGGTGCGTGTGCAGCAGGGAATGCTTGCCGAAGGGCACGTAGAACCTGCCCAGGGTCAGCCCCAGGCCAGCCGGGAGCCGCGTGCTCTGCAGGGCGGCGATCTCCAGGTCGGTCACCAGGCCGTGGGCCTCCTCGCCGTCCTCGGCGTGGGCGGGATGGAAGGCCACCACCACGTCGGCGGTCCAGAAGGGGTCCACCACGCTGCTGAACTGGATCTCCGCCTCCTGCAGCTTGGCGAAGTTCTCGTCGGCGGTGGGCGTGTCGTCGTTCCACTGGCCCAGGAACAGGGCGTTGAGGCTGATGGCGGGGTTCATGGTGCGCGAGACTCCGGTGGCCGTGCTGGTGCCGGCCGCGGCGGTCATGGCGCCGAGGGCGAGGACGGCCAGGGCCGTCGACAGGAATCGGTACATGCTCGTGTCCTCCTGCGGACATGCGTGAGTCGCCGCGCCCGGTCGGGGTGTCGCGGCGGAGATGATGACGTCTCGGAACGGGATGTCAGCAGGAGGCGGGAGGAGCGCGCGGTTCCGGCAGCAGGCGGGGTCCGCCGGCCACGGCGCTCGGCGCGGCGGGGGCTTCGGTCCGATCGACGGCCACATCGCAGGCCGGCGCCTCCACGGCGTGCTCCACCAGGGCGCCGGTGTGGTAGACCAGGCACTCGCGATGGGTCGCGTGGTCGGCGTCGCCCACGTGGTGGGCGTGCTCCAGGTGGTGACGCAGATGCCCGGCCTCATAGACGAGGCCGAACAGGAGCAGCGCCAGCGAGAGCGCGCGCAGGGCTGTGCGTCGGTCGGACATGGGCTCCAGGATACATCGGTTCCCGGAACGCCACAACGCCGCCCCGTGTGACTTTCCCCGGCCGCCGTTGTCCAAGGCCCGGCGGAACGGGACGCGGCGACGCCCCGGCCGTGATCCGCGGTGGCCCTTCCGGGCCGCCCCGCCGCGAAAATCCGCAGAAAACCGCACGTCGAACATGGACAAGGCGACCGTTTTAGGCGATTCTGCCGACAACCGTCGCTCAATTCCGCCGTCGGGGCGGAACCGTCAACCACCCGGGAGGGGAACACATGGGTTACAAGATCGTGGACGTGGAAGGCATCGGACCCGCCTACGCCGAGAAGCTGAGCAAGGCCGGCGTGAAGACCACCACCCAGCTGCTGAAGCTCGCCGCCACCCCCGCGGGCCGCAAGAACCTGGCCCAGGAGTCCGGCCTGAGCGAGAAGCTCATCCTCAACTGGACCAACAAGGCCGACCTCATGCGCATCAGCGGCGTGGGCCCCCAGTTCTCCGAGCTGCTCGAGGCCGCCGGCGTGGACACGGTGAAGGAGCTGCGCACGCGCAACGCCGGCAACCTGGCCGAGGCCATGAAGGCCACCAACGAGAAGAAGAAGCTGACCCGCGTGTCGCCCCCGAGCAGCACCGTGGAGAAGTGGGTCGAGGCGGCCAAGAAGCTGGACGCCACCATCACCTACTAGCGGCTCTTCCCGCTCCCAGGACGGTCCAGCCCCGGTCTCCCGTGGACCGGGGCTGTTCCTTTCCCGCCGCCGACCGCGCGTCCCTCAAGTCCCGCCTCCCCGCGCCGATCATGGAAGGGTCCCCCTTCCCGATCGGAGCCTCACGTGCGAGTCCCCTTCACGGCCCTCCTCCTGCTGCTGCCGGCCCTGGCCGGTGCGACGGGGAGCGCCGCGACCGCGGGCAGCACGGTCTTCACCCAGACGGTCGAGGCCCTGGACCCGGCGGCTCTCCCGCCGGTGCAGCTCCGCGTGGACGACTTCTCCGGATTCCGCACCGTGGACTTCCCCCTGGGCCGAGGCCGCCTGCTGCGCCTGCGCACGGACCTGCCCGCCGACCGCGACGCCGGCCTGGCCTCCGTGGCCGACCGCGTACGCCGCTGCTACGACCACGTGGAGCGCGCCACCGGCCGCACGGTGCGCGGCGGCGTGCTGCTCTACCTGCCGGCCTTCCGCGATCCCCCGGCCACCTACGCCTTCCGCGCCGAGGTGGCCGACCGCACCCGCTGGAGCCAGGTGCGTCTGGCCCTGCTGGACGTGGACGACCCGCGCTGCGCCACGCCGGCCGATCCCGCCCTGGCCGACCTCCTGCTGGACACGCTCCCCCACGAGCTGGGCCACGAGCTGCTGGCCGCCGCGCCCACCATCCGCCACGACCTCTCCGACGGACGCGGACGCGGCACGCGCTGGTTCGAGGAGGGCGTGTGCGAGGTGCTCGCCAAGAGCTTCGCCGCCGCGGAGGATCCCGCGGCCTACGGGCGCCTGCTGGCCCAGCGCAACGTGGATCAGGTGATGGACCGGGGCGGCGTGCGCGCCGAGCTTCTGGGCTGGAGCGAACACGCGCCGCTGCCCCCGTCCCTCGAATCCGACCTCTACGGCGCCGCCTTCCTCACCGTGCGCCGCTGGACCGACGCCGTGCCCCTGGCCCACCTCCTGGACCGCCTGAACCGCGCGGGCGGCGACCGCGACGGCCATGACCTGCTGGAGATGCTCCAGCGCGACCTGGGCACGAACCTGCTGGGCGTCCTGGACGATGCCGCCGCCCTGGGCCGCTCCCTGCCCCGCGGCTGATCACCCCTCTCCTCCCGAAGACGCAGAAGGGGCGGGCCCCCGAGGAGCCCGCCCCATTCCGTTCACGCGGGATGCACGATGTCGACTAGAGGCTGCTGCGCACGCCCAGAGCCTCCATGGCCTCGTAGGTCAGGCCGCCCACGGGCATGCTCTTGGACTTCTGGAACGCGTGGAGCGCGGCCTGGGTCTTGCTGCCGTACACGCCGTCCAGCGGGCCCGGATCGAAGCCCTTGTTCTGCAGGGCCTTCTGCAGGTCCAGCACCGTGGCGTTGTTCATGTTGGTCTCGCACAGCACGCGGCGCCACTCCATGTGGCTGGCCTCGGTCATGGTGCGCTTGGTGATGTCGGCGTACTCGGCCTCGATGGGGATGCGCTTCTCGCGCGCGGGCTCCACCAGCTTGCGCACCTTCACGGTGCCGTACTCGGCGGGGATCTCCACGGTGCGCGTGGTGGCCGGGGTCTTGACCACCTGCTTGCGCACGGTCTTGTACTCGGCCGGCACGGTGGTCTCGCGAGTGGTGGCCGGGGTCTTCACCACGCGCTTGCTCACGGTGCGGTACACGGCGGGCTCCTCCACCAGGCACATGATCTCGCCGGTGTTGTTGTCCACCTTCTCCACCAGGCCGCGGCCCTTCTTCCAGTAGGTGCGGGCGGGGGTCACCAGGACCTGCTCCTGCACGGTCTCGTAGGTGGCGGGCACGTCCACGATCTCCGTGGAGGCGGCCTTCACCAGCACCTGCTCCTCCACCGTCTCGTAGGTGGCGGGCACGGTCTCGATGCGGGTGCTGGCTTCCTTCACCAGCACGCGCTCCTCCGTCCACTCGTACTTGGCCGGAATGATCTCGATGCGCTCGCCGGCCTCCTTGACCAGCACGCGCTCCGTGGTGGTCTCGTACACGGGCGGCACCACCACGCGGGCGAAGCACTCGCCGGGCTTGGCGTTGGGCGGCAGCAGGGTGCTATCGCCGGACATCATGGCCGTGGCGGTCGTGGCGGCCTGGGCGCCGGCCAGCTCGCGCTCGGCGTCGGTGGCGCGGGTGCGGGTCTCCGCGAGCTCGTTGTTGACCTGGGCCATGGCCTGGTCCCGGGCGGTGAGCTCCTGCTGCAGATCGGCGATCTGCTGGTCGCGCATGGTGATCTCGTCCTGGACGAGGCCCTCGCCGGTGGCGCTGCCGCCGCAGCCGGACAGGGCCAGCGCCGCCAAGGCGAGCAGCGGCAGGAACAGACGGATGGTCTTCATGATCTTTCCCCCCTGAGAGGTCATGGGTCGTGGATGGCGGACCCGCGGGTCCGCGGCTCGAGGAGCCATCCCCCGAGCGGCGCCCTCACCGACGCCGGCAACGGAGCTCCTGACACCCCCCGATGTCGAAAGTCACGATACACGATCCGATGAATCCGGCCAACCGTCGATTTTACCATATGCTAAGTATCAAGCGGGAACTCCAGGGCGTCTTCGGTGTTGGAGCGATTCCTTGCGAAATGGTGGCTCCACAACCTTTCCCGGAGATGCTTCATGCCCCGATTCCGACGGCTCTGGCGCTCCTGGTGGCCCACCCTGGCCCTCATCGCCGGGGTCCTCAGCTTCCGCAGCGCCGTGGCCGACTGGTACGACGTCCCCACCGGCTCCATGCAGCCCACCATCTACGTGGGCGACCGCATCCTCGTGGACAAGACGGCCTACGACTGGCGCCTGCCCCTGCTGGGGGCCGTGTCGCACCGCGCCGATCCGGCCCGCGGCGACATCGTGACCTTCGCCTCCCCGGCCGACGGCGTGCGCCTGGTCAAGCGCGTGATCGCCCTGCCCGGCGACATGGTGGAGATGCGCGGCAACCGCCTCCTGCTCAACGGCGAGCCCCTGGCCTACGCGGACCGGGACGCGCCGCTGATCTGGTCCCTGCCCCCGGACGACCCCGCCCCGGTGGACCTCCTGACCGAGGACCTCGCCGGCGTGCGCCACACCGTCATGCTCACGCCCGACCGTCCGTCACGCTCCGACTGGGGCCCGGTGCGGGTGCCGGAGGGCCGCTACCTCATGCTCGGCGACAACCGCGACAACAGCGCCGACTCGCGCTGGTTCGGCTTCGTGCCCCGCGAGGCCGTGGAGGGCCGCGCCCACCACGTGGCCGTGTCCCTGGACCACGACCACGGCTGGCTGCCCCGCTGGGGCCGCACCCTCGCCGCCCTGGAGTGACCGCATCCGCCGGGCCGCGCCCGGCGCCCAGCCCGGCCGGCGGCGGCTTCGTCGAGAACGACGGGACCGCCGGACCATCGGACCGGCCGGCCCAAGCGGACGGGCCGCCCCCACGGGCGGCCCGTTCCTTCTTGTCCCCGCAACTGCGGAACCGCTACCTTCGTAGCCACGAGGTCCGCCCGCCCACCATACCGACGCCATCGAGGAGAATCCCATGAACGTGCGCCTGCGTCTTCCGGCCGTGCTGCTCACCCTGCTGCTCACGGCCGCCGTCGCCCTGCCGTCCAGCGAGTGCCCGCCTTCCGCGGACCCGGCCCCCCTGCTGCCCGCGGATCAGACCGTGACCGTGGCCGTCTCCTCCCTGGACGACCTGGCCGCCGCCTGGACCCGCCTGGCCGCCGCCTTGGACCTGGACGACGACACCGACCTGCACGCCATGATGCGCGAGCACGCCCCCGCCATGGCCCAGGTCTTCGACCCCGCGCGCACCATGACGTTCTCCTTCCTGGTCCACCCCATCATGTTCCAGCAGGAACCGGACTGGACTCACGTGCTGCCCGTGCGGGGGAACGTGACGGATCCGACCGCGCTGCTGGACGGCAACGACGTGGCCGGCTGGCTGCTGCGCGACGGCCAGCTCGCGGTGTCGAGCCAGGCGGAGATCGCCTTGGCCGAACCCGCGCCGGCCTGGTGGCTCGACATGCTGCCCGGCGTGGTGGCGGCCCACGCGGACCTGACAGCGCTCATCGAACAGAACCGCGGCATGGTGGAGATGAGCCTGGCCTCCATGCCCATGATGGCGGAGCAGGCGCGCCAGCAGGCGGAGGCCGGCGAGGAGCCGGCCACGCCCATGGAGATGCCCTCGGCCGAGCAGATGGAGGGCATCGCCAAGGTGATGCGCATGGTCATGGACTCGCTCGCGGCCATGGACGCCGCCGCCGACGTGACCCGCGACGCCGCCGTGCTGCGCACGCGTTTCGACGTGAACCCGGACACGCCCCTGGCCCTGGGTCCGCAGCCCGCGTTCGCGGCGGCCCTGGACCTGACCCGGCGTCTGCCGCGCCATGCCGACATCCTGGGCGCCGGCGCCTTCGACCAGAGCCGCGCCTTCGCCGCCATGGACGACTATCTGCGCGCCAGCCTGCGCGACACCTACGGCGAGCTCATCGCGGATCCTGACCTGGTGGAGCGCTGGGTGGACGCCTACATGGAGTTCGCCGGCACCACCAACCGTCCGTGGGCCATGAGCATGGGCCGCGCCGACGCGGGCTTCACGTTCCGTTGGGCCCAGCAGGCCGACGAGGCCGAGGAGCTCCTGGCCCTGGTGGCGCAGCTGATGGATCTGAGCCGCGGCATGGAGGTGGCCAAGGTGACGCCGCTGGCCACGGAGAGGCTGGCCGGCACCGACGTCATGGTCTGGTCCGTGGACTACGCCCTGCCCGCGCACATGGTCCAGGATGCGGACCCGGAACAGATGCGCATCCTGCAGACGGTCATGGAGGCCTTCGTGGGCGAGATCCGCGTGGCCGCGCGCGACGGGCTGCTGCTGATGTCCATGAACGAAGGGCCCGAGGGCATGACGGAGATGCTGGTGGGCGGCGGCCGCCCCAGCGACCGCCTCGCCGCCCTGGCCGCGCAGGGCGGACCGGACGTGCGTCAGGTGGTGAGCGGGAACTACGGCGCTTTCCTGGACCTCATCGCCCAGGCGGCGGGCGTGGAGGCCGCGGCCGGCGCGGTGCCCTTCACCGCCGTGACCACCGGCGCCGGCACGCGCGGCGGCGCGGAGATCTCCGTGGCGTTGGAAGGACTGGAGCGGCTCATGGCCTTCTTCCAGACCATGGACGCCTCCCGCTGAAGCGCCCTTCCGGGGGACCGGTGCTCAGGCGCCGGTCCCCACCTCCTCCGCCAACCTCCGGTACACCAGCACGCGGAACATGTCCAGGTAGCGGCGCGTCTCGTCGCGTTCGATGTTCGTCATGAACTTCCAGAATCCGTACACGCGCGAGAGGGTCAGCAGCCGACTGGCATACAGCGGCCAGTTGTAGCGGCTCTCGATGCGGCGCAGCGCTCCGGTGCTGATGCGCTCCCAGGATTCGGGATCCCGGACGAAGTCCTGAAGCCCCTCCGTCAGGCGCGCGGCCGTCTCCTCCGGCCGCTCCGGGTCGATGTGGAAGCCGCTCACGCCGTCTTCGATGATCTCCAGCGGTCCCCCGTGCCGCGTGGCGAAGGTGGGCAGCCCGCTGGCCATGGCCTCCACCACCGTCAGGCCGAAGGCCTCGTAAAGGGCCGGCTGCACGAAGGCGCCGCGCCGGTCCGCCACGCACCGGTACAGCTCGCCCACCTGGGCCTTGTCCGCGCGCATGGTCAGCCAGCGGATCTGCCCCGCCAACCCGTGGTTTGCGATCAATTCGTGGATGCGTTCGATCTGCGCCTTCTCGTCGTCGTCCTGGGATTCGGCCGGGTCGTGGAATCCCCCGGCGATGAGCAGGTTGGCCCGATCGCGCAGGGCGTCGCTGCGCCCGTAGAGATCCACCAGCCCGCTCATGTTCTTGATGCGGTCCAGCCGCGACATGGCGAACAGCGGCGGCCGTTCCTTGTCGGCGAACTCGCCCAGGGCCTCGGGACCTTCCCCGCCGTCGATGAGCGCCGACGCCGCGGCCGTAAGCTCCGCCCCCCGCGCCGCGGCTTCCGTGAAGGGGAAGAACACCGTGGGATCCGCGCCCGGCGAGACGATGTTGAACTTGGGGTCGAACGGATCGATTCCCTCCACCACCCGATACAGGCCGGGGAGCGTGAAGGCCCCGTACCCTTCGTACTGCCCCACGACAGAGGGCGTACCCGCGATCTCCTGATACGTGCTGGCGATGATGAAATCCGCCGTGTTCATGGCGATCAGGTCCGCCGTGAACTGGCAGCCGAAGTGCTGGGCGGCGTAGCGGTCGCGCCAATGCAGGTCGCTCTCAGCGTACTTCGACTTCTCCAGCGCGTGGGCGATGGTGCACTGGGTCACGCCCAGGCTGCGCGACATGAGCGAGCTCACGAAGTTCCCGTCGCTGTAGTTGCCGATGATCAGGTCCGGCCTTGCCCCCAGCTCCGCCAGCAGGGCCTGCTCGGCGTCGCGGGCGAAGCGCTCCAGGTAGGGCCAGATGTCGAAGCGGGAGATCCAGTGAGGCACCTCGCGGCCATCGGCCTCGCGGAACGGCACGCGCAGGATACGGGCGTTGCGCGTGCCGTGGATGGGCTCCAGCATCTGGTCGCAGGCGGTGCCCTCCGCGTCCCTCAGCAGGCGCGTGATCACCACGATCTGGGGCTCCAGATCCAGGCCCATGGCTTCATGCGACCGCATCATCTCGTATTCCAGGGCCCGCACCTGATCCAGGATGTAGACCACCTGCCCTCCCGTGTCCGGCATCCCCAGCACCCCCGACTGCCCGAAGTAGCCGTGGGGGCTGAGGATCGCCACGTTGAAAAGCATGGGCACGCGGGCCAGGAAGCGTTCCAGGGCGTCGGGCGACGGCGCCTCCAGGATGTCGGCCAGCAGGGCCATGCCGTCCAGGGCGGTGCGCGCATCGCGGCCCCAGCCCGGCTCGAACCCCAGACGCTTCAGGTCCGCGGCCACCTCCGGCCAGGGCGTGGCCGGCTCCCGCTCCTCCAGCAGGTCGATGGCGGCGTGCAGGGCCGCGCGCAGCGCCTCGGCGTCCTGCAGCAGATCGTTGAGCATGAGCTGGCGTCCCTGCACCTGGTGCAGCGTGAGGAAGCGGAAGAGCAGGCTCCCTCCCTCGTGGCGGCGGTCGAAGAGGCGGCCGGAGAGATGACGGTTGAGGAACTCCACGCCGCGCCCGATGGAACGCACGTCGGTCAGCTTGGGGAATCCTCGCTCGAAGGGGCTGAGATCGATCTCCAGGGCATCGTGCTCCACGCGGCCGCCGGCCAGGGTCTCCTTGAACTGGAGGTACTCGGACACGTCGATCTCGCGCAGGTGGCCGGTGTCCACATGGATGTGCAGGTAGTTCCAGTTCGCCACGCGCGCCCTCAGCGCCAGGTGCAGATCCGTGCTGGTGGCCAGGGCCTCCTGGATCATGTCCACCAGGCGGCGCAGCTCGTCGGGACAGGCGTCCCCGTCGGCGTGGCGCTCCTCGCAGTACGCATCCACCACCTGCTGCACGCGCGAGCGGGGGAGGACGGGCTCACCCGTGGCGAGGCAGCGGCGGAAGAGGGTCTCGGCAACGGTGCGATGGGCGGCGACGAGGCGGCTGAATTCCTGGATCATGGGGACTCCCGTGCGGGTTCGTGTCATCGATTCACGGCCGGTCCGACCCGGGCGTCGAACGCGGCGGATCACGGCGAAGGATCGCCGGTGGAGCCGGTGCGGAGCTCGTCGCACCATTCGCGGCGGTAGAGATCCCGATCTGCGGAGGTTGCTCCCGGCTGACGGCACACGTCGGCGGCGAAGGCCGCCGCGCGCGTCAGGATGGTCGCGGGATCCCAGCTCGCGGCCAGGCCGACCAGGCACACGGCGCTGAAGGCGTCGCCGGCGCCCACCGTGTCGACCAGATCCTCCACGCGGGGCGGTGCGGCCTCGGCCGTGACGCCCCGGTCCGTGGCCCAGCGCACGCGCCGTGCACCCTCGGTGATCACCGCGCCCCGCAGCCCGTGGCGGCGGCAGAGGTTAGCCGGATCGGCCGCCGGCTCCAACCGGGCCAGCTCGTCGTGATTGAGCTTCACCCAGTCGGCGGCCGCCAGCAGGGCGCACACGTGCTGCTCCTGCCACCACGGATCGCGCAGATTCACATCCAGGAAGACGCCGCTGCAGCGGCCGCGCAGCCGCGCCAGCGCAGCCGCGCCTCCCTCCCGCAGGGCCAGGGTGCCGTGATAGAGCAGAGGCGGCGGATCGGCGGCGGCGGGATCATGGTCCGGCGGCGAGATGCGGTCGAAGGCCTGGCCCGGAGGAATCTCATAGACGGCCTCCTCGCCCCGGAACCGGACCTCCACGCGGCCCGTGGCGCGTTCCGGATCGGTCTGCACCCAGGCGTCGTCTAGGCCCCAGGAGGCCATCACGCGACGCACGCGGGCGCCGGCACCGTCGTCGCCCACGCGGGAGACGAACCGCGGTGCGAGCCCGAAACCCCGCAGGTGCCAGGCCACGTTGAAGGGGGCTCCACCCAGGATCTCGCGGCCGTCGGGAAAGCGGTCGAAGAGCACCTCACCCAGGATCACTGGGGCGTCGTGGCGGTCGGGCACGCGTTCTCCTCGCTCGTGCGTCGGCGGATCGTCGATCCTTCACACCCTAGCGACGAATCCATGCGAGTCAACCGCTGCGGCTCCCCGCCGGCGTGGTTATCGTGGGCAGGTGATGAACCTCGCGCTTCCGCACGCCGATGCGTTGCTCGCTTCGGACCTGGACGGCACGCTGCTCCCCGTGGACACGGATCCCGACCACGCGGACGCCGTGGCGCTCTTTCGCGAGCGCCTCACCAGACGCCCCGGACTCCGCGTCGCCTACGTCACCGGCCGGACCTTCCGAGACGCCCTGTCGGCCGTGCGCGCCGCCGGCCTCCCCGTCCCCCACGTGCTGGTCAGCGACGTGGGCACCGCCATCCACTGGGCCGATGCCGACGACTGGCTTCTCGACGGCTCCTATCACCGGCGCGCCCTCGCCGCCATGGGCGGCGTGACCGCCGCGGAGATCCTGGCCGAAATCGGCGGCACGGACGGCTTCCAGCCGCAGGATCCCGCGCACCAGTCCGACGTGAAGATCAGCTTCCGCCGCCCCGCCGACCGCGACGCCGACCGCCACCTGGAGCGCCTGCGCGCGCGCCTCGCCGCCTTGGGCTGGCGTCTGGCCCTGGTGGCCAGCCGCTGCGTCTTCACCGGCGACCTGCTGCTGGACGTGCTGCCCGGCGGCCTGGACAAGGCCACGGCCGTGCAGCACGTGCGCAAGGAGCTGCGCCTGGGCGCCGACGCCGTGCTCTTCGCCGGCGACTCCGGCAACGACCTCGCCCCGCTCACCGCCGGCTTCCTGTCCGTGGTGGTGAGCAACGCCGCCCCGGGCCTGGCCGACCGCATCCGCGAGTTCGCCGCGGCCGAGGGCCGTCCCCAGACCGTCCACGTCGCCTCGCGGCCGCACCTGCACGGCGTGCTGGAAGGGGCCGCCCGCTTCGGGATCCTCTGACGCCGTCCTCGAACCGGGAGATGACCATGCCGCGCCCCCAGGGCCTCCGCCTCCAACTGATCAGCATCCACGGCCTCATCCGCGGCCGGGACCTGGAGCTGGGCCGCGACGCCGACACCGGCGGCCAGACCCTCTACGTGGTGGAGCTGCTGCGCGCCCTGAGCGAGCGTCCCGAGGTGGCGGACGTGGAGCTGGTCACCCGCCTGATCCGCGATCCCTCCGTGGCCGCGGACTACGGCGAGCCCTTGGAGGAGATCTCCCCCAAGGCGCGCATCGTGCGCATCCCCTGCGGCGGCGACGCCTACCTGCCCAAGGAGGAGCTCTGGGACCACCTGGACGAGTTCGTGGACAACACGCTGCAGCACGTGCGCAACGCGCCGCGGCCGCCCCACGCCATCCACGGCCACTACGCCGACGCCGGCTACGCCGGCATGCGCCTCGCCCACCTGCTGGGCGCGCCGCTGATCTTCACCGGACACTCGCTGGGTCGCGTGAAGCGCCGGCGCCTGCTGGCCGGCGGCCTCACGCGGAGCGATGTGGAGGAGCGCTACCGCATCTCGCGCCGCATCGAGGCGGAGGAGGAGGCCCTCAGCGCCGCCTCCATGGTCATCACCAGCACGCGCCAGGAGATCGAGGACCAGTACGCCCACTACGACTACTACTCCCCCGACCAGATGCGCGTCATCCCGCCGGGCACGGACCTGGACCGCTTCCGGCCGCCCACCGGCGAGGAATGGAGCTCCGCCGCGGGCCGCTCCCTCTACCGATTCCTGCGCGAGCCGTCCAAGCCCATGATCCTGGCGCTGTCGCGGCCGGACCACCGCAAGAACATCCTCACGCTGGTGGAGGCCTACGGGGAGTGCGCGGAGCTGCGCCGGGCGGCCAACCTGGTGGTGGTGGCGGGCACGCGCGACGACATCGCCGCCATGGACCGCGGCGCGCGCCACGTGCTCACGGACATCCTGCTGGCCGTGGACCGGCACGACCTCTACGGCCAGGTGGCCTACCCCAAGACCCACGCTCCGGACGACGTGCCGGACTTCTACCGCGTGGCGGCCCTGAGCGGAGGCGTGTTCGTGAATCCGGCGTTCACCGAGCCGTTCGGACTGACGCTGCTGGAGGCCGCCGCCTCCGGCCTGCCCGTGGTGGCCACCGAGGACGGCGGTCCCGTGGACATCCTGGCCAACTGCCGCAACGGGCTGCTGGTGGACCCGCTGGACCGCGAGGCCATGGCCGCCGCCCTGCTCGCCGTGGTGACCGACGAGGGCCAGCACCGCCGGTTCGCGGCCAACGGCCTGAGCAACGTGCGGGAGCACTACGCCTGGTCGGCCCATGCGGAAACATACCTGCACGCCCTGGCGGATCCCCTGGCCGCTTCCGCCCCGGCCCCGCGGCGCTCGGTGGCCCGCTCCTCCACCCCCTACCGCGACCGCGCCATCTTCACGGACCTGGATCAGAACCTGCTGAAGGACGAGGCCTCCCTGAGCGAGTTCAGCGCCCTGATCCGCGCCAACCGCAAGCGCGCCGTCTTCGGCGTGGCCACGGGGCGGCGCCTGGAGTCCGCCCTACGCATCCTCAACCGCCACCGCATCCCCCAACCCGACGTGCTGATCAGCAGCCTGGGCACGGAGATCCACTACGCCCCCGACCTGGAACGCGACGCCACGTGGCTCCGCCACGTGGATCACCTCTGGCACCGGGTGGAGGTGGCGCGGCTGCTGGAGGACCTGCCCGGCCTGCGGCCGCAGCCGGCCCACGAGCAGAACGTGTTCAAGCTGAGCTACTACATCGACCCGGACGTGGCGCCCAGCGTCGAGGAGATCCGCGCCCTGCTCCACCGTGAGGAGCAGACCGTGAACGTGTTCCTGAGCTTCGGCCAGTTCCTGGACGTGGTGCCGTCGCGGGCGAGCAAGGGCCTGGCCCTGCGCTGGTTCGCCGACCGACGCGAGGTGCCCCTGGAGCACGTGCTGGTCGCCGGCGGCTCCGGCGCCGACGAGGACATGATGCGCGGCAACACCCTGGCGGTGGTGGTGGCCAATCGGCACCACGAGGAGCTGTCGGGATTGCGCAATCTCAACCAGATCTACTTCGCCAAGCGCCGCGGGGCCGGCGGCATCCTGGAGGCGGTGGAGCACTACGACTTCTTCGGGGCGTGCCGGGCGCCGGA
>ERZ795053.1082-NODE-1082-length-34876-cov-14.095058_pt1 | contig 34876 bp, 24 predicted proteins | sample MGYA00375137_ERZ795053 | MGnify/ENA primary metagenome ERZ795053 (study PRJEB30182, sample SAMN05720284) | activated sludge metagenome | isolation source: Anaerobic digester | place: Hong Kong | collected 2014-12-17 ...
CTTTTTTAACAGCATACCCCTTGGCAACAGCCCCCAGACCTATTTTTGTATCTTTCTTCAAAAATCTTACAGAATTATTGCTTTCATCAATTCTGATATTTTTATAGGATACCAGAGGAAGAATACTTTTAATTTTTACATCATCAGGAGGGGTAAACCCCTCTGCTGAAAAATCCCATAGTTTTCCGGATGATGCCCAGGTTATATCAAATGCCCCCCCTGTTTTTCCGGAGACGTCCAGTGAATTTTTTATCAGAAAAAATACATCATCACTGACCTTCAATGGTCCGGGATATGCTTTACTGTTTATCATAGATATTTCAGAATCATTACTGTATAAACTGAAATCTCTCTGAACTTTTTCTATCTCACTAAAAGCAAGATTAAACAGTTCAGCAGTATCAGCATTTTTATCTGCTATTGTAATTGTCACAACAGTACCCAGAAGCATACGGCTGACAACTGCTGCTTTTCCTCCACATGATACTGAAAGCATCAGTATTAGTATTACAATGCATCTTTTTGAACGGATAATCATCTTAAAATCATAACTTTTTATAATAAATATTTAACATCCGGATTAAATGTACAATTATTCCGGGATTATTTTCAGGATATCACGATAATTCAGGCATTCCAGCACCTAAATGCAAGTAATATATTTTGTCAATAAAATTAACCTTAAAAAAAGGCATCACTGCTGCATCTCCTCTTCAGCATATGTAAGATGCTCATACATTTTCCGTCGTGCCATTTCAACATCTCTGCTTTTCACAGCTTCGTATACTGCCAGATGCTGCCGGAAAAGAGCCTGCTGATTTCCTTCTTTTTTAAACAGTTTTTCTCTGTTAATTTTAATCGATTTCTGCATAGTATCAGATATGGTATTCATGAGCCTTACGAGAAGAGAATTACGGGTGGCATGCGCCAGGGCAAAATGGAACTCCCAGTCTGTAAACTCTCCAAGTGCAGACTTAAGCATCTGTCTCTCCATATCATCGATTATTTTCCCGAGTTTTTTAATATCATCATCAGTCGCATTGATCGCTGCAAGCCCGGCAGACTCCACCTCCAGTCCTTTTCTTACCTGAAGGATCTCAAGAACAGTATCTCTCTCCATTAGCAAAAGAAGCGCAAGTGGCTGAATGATTGAATTTACATCACTCTGCTTGATAAAAGTCCCTTCGCCCGGTTTTATCTCCAGAATACCCAGCAGGTGGAGCGCGCTTAAAGCTTCACGGACAGATGCCCTGCTCACATTAAGGTTTTCTGCAAGCACCCTTTCTGCGGGAAGTTTGTCACCCGGTTTCAGATTCCCTTCGGTTATCATCACTTTTATCTGTTCAACGATCTGTTCATAAATTTTCTGCTGCTGAATAGGTTTAAACTCCATAATCTCTACCCCGTCCCTTGACTAAAACTATTCCAGGGTATATTTAAATTAAGCATTACATTTTTTGTCGAGTACAATAATCAGTAATTAACCCTATTTAATCTAATCACTAAAACGCTTTTCACGTATAGTTTAAAGCTTAACAACGGATATTGTCTGCTTAAGTTTCTCCGCCAGATTTGCCAGATTTTCCGAACTGCCTGCAATCTCCTCGGAATTCCCGGCGATATTCTGAGCAACATCATTTATACTGCTTATGGAAGAGACGATTTCACTCACAGCGACTTTGTGCTCACCTGTTGAATGTGCAATCTCGTCAGACATCTCCATTACAAGTTTAATTTTTTCGCTTGCAGTGCTGTTAATATCCTTCTGCCGTATCATCTGCTCATTAATCATGACAATTTTATTATCGATTGAATTAACACCGGATATTATTTTTGCAGCAGCATCAGTTGAGTTCTTCACAGCTTCGAAGCCTGTTTGTATCTCAGACGTATTAAGATTTATCAGTTTTTCTATCTCCTTTATACTGGATGCTGTCTGGTCTGCAAGTTTCGACACTTCATCTGCAACAACAGCAAATCCCCTGCCGGCCTCTCCCGCCCTTGCCGCTTCAATTGCAGCATTCAGCGAAAGAAGGTTTATATGTTCAGATATATCACTTATCATATTCAGAATATTCCGCATATCGTCAGAGCTCTGAGAAACATTTATCATACTCCTGTTCATCGATTGCATAGAGGCATCCCCGCTTCTTGCGTCAGCAGCAATCCTTCTTGATAAATCCGCAGCCTCGCTTACCGTGTCGTATACCTGGTTAATACTTCCCGATAATTCATCCATGATTAGAATCAGTTTCTGAAGCATATTATTCTGAAGTTCCGATCCGTCCGAAATCTTATCCATACCGGCAGAGATCTCCTCTGTTGTTGCAGTAATCTCCTCAGCTGACGATGCCTGGCTTTGTGCATTTCCGGCGAAGGAAAATGTTGTTGCTGAAAGTTCCTCTGAAGATGATGAAAGTTCATCGGAAATATCCCGTATCCTTTCAACTATTTCTGAAATGCTGTTTCTCATCCTGGTGCTTGCCAGCGCCATGGCCCCTATTTCACCTTTATAGTTTTCAAGTGAATGTATTTTTGAAGCTTCCCTGAAATCAAAATCTGAAATCAGCATAACCAGATCTTTAACGCGCATTATAGGCCGTGCAATTTTATTCCCAATGGTATAACCTATAAAAGAAAAAATAATAATAAGAAGGAGAGTAAAACCGACTATAGAGATAATATCTTTCATCAATGCATTTTGCAGAACACCCTTTTCATTATTTACCCTGACATCAATATCATCAACATAATTACCTGTTCCCACAGACCAGCCGAAAGGCTCAAAAAAGAGGGCATATCCCCTTTTCATCAGTGCTTCAGTCTCCCCTTTTTTCGGAAACCAGTAGTTTGTAAAACCTCCGCCAGGTTGTTTTGCTGCCGTTATTATCTGCTGTATTATATATGAACCTTTCTTATCCTGAAAATTTATCCTGTTTGTCCCCTCAGTTTTACTTCCATATAATACAATATTATCACCCTTTTCTGTATCCGCCCAGAAGTAACCTTCACCCTCATACCTCAATTCCCGGAGAAGATCCGCTCCAAGTTTCTTCGCCTGTTCATTATTAATTATTCCGGATTCATTCATTTTATTAATCTGTTTCAGCATGCTTATTGCTGTATCCACCTGGGATTTTATTACCCGATCATAATTTTCCCTGAGTATCCTGTCAGTATTTGTAACTGTACGTTGATTGAGATTAACAATTTTATAAATGAAAAAAGACATTACTGACAATGAAGACAGCATGCATATTGCTATAACTATAAGAGTCAGCTTTAAAGTAAGCTTCATACGATACCTCCGGTCTCTACACTATCTGAAAAATACATACGTCTGCCTGATAACTTAAACCGGAGAACATTTTTTTTATTTTAAGAATAACCATTTAAGTCCTGTTGATTCAAATTTTAAATTCATGGTGAAACTATTAATTAAAAATTATGGATAAAAAAAGTGAAAACAATCCTTTACCGGAAATGGTAAAGGATTGTTTTGCTGAATCTATATTCAAAAAGGAGGTCTTCACTTTTAATCTTCAATCAGTTCGGCCAGAAGCTCAAGTGTATGTTTAACTGAAATTCTGTCCCCTGATTGATCTATTCCGCCCCTGATCTGCATAACGCATCCCGGACAGTCCATTGCCACTAATGGCGTCCCTGTATTCCTGATGTTCTCAAGCTTTCTCTGAAGTATCGGTCTCGATATTTCAGGAAGTTTTATTGAGTATGAGCCCCCCATACCACAGCACATGTCACATTCGAACATCTCCTTAATTTCATATCCCGCCTTGCGAAGGATCTCGCGGGGCTGTTCAGAAACCTTCAGAGTCCGCTTCAGGTGACAGGAGTCATGGTATGTCAGGGAACCGGGATTTACACCTTTTCTGAGTTTCAGTTTCCCTTCATCAATCAGCTTTTTCGCAAGAACTGAAAAATCTATAACCTTTGCTGCAAGCTTTTCAGCTTCTTCAATATGCTCTGTCTGCCCGAGACTTTCAAATGTACTTTTAAACTCCTGGTTAAGTGCTACTGTACATGTGGGGCACGCGGACACCACATACTGCACGTCCTCTTTAAGGAGAGCTTTTATGTTATCCACCGCGTTATTTGCGGCCACTTCATAGGCACCGTTATATCTTGCCGGAGCTCCGCAGCAGGTCTGCTCCTGAGGATAGACAACTTCATATCCCGCTTTATTAAGAATCTTCACCAGCGCTACCCCCATTTCCGGGTAAGCGAAATCAATGAGGCACCCTGAATAAAAAGCGATCTTCTTATCGGATGCCGGCTGTTTTATCTTTTTAAACTGGTCCCTGAATGGAGTTGCAGCTATTGCCGGCAGGCTGCGTCCTTCAGTCAGATCTGAAAGGAACAGCGGAAGGTGACGGATATAACCACCGCTTGTAAAAGGTTTTCCGGTTAAGGACGCTGTACGGAGCATTGCATGGAACATCTTCCGGTTATTAACCACCGCGAATATCGCCTTCTGCGCAAGGGATTGTCCCTTATCCTCAACCAACCTGCGTCTTATCTCAAGTATCATTTCAGGTATATCGAGTTTGCCGGGGCACACCTCTTTGCAGTTGCCGCACTGGATACAGAGTCCCTGAATATCCTCGGAGTTTTTCATCTCCTCGAACCATGCTGTGAGAATTGTACCGATACCGCCGGTATATGTACTGCCGAACACATGTCCGCCTACAAGACGGAATATAGGACATACGTTCAGGCATGAACCGCACCTGATACACTGCATAGCCTGCGCGAATTTCGGATCTTTTGCCATCTCGGTCCTGTGATTATCCATAAGAACGATATGGAGATCTTTCATTGTCCCGTCAGAATTTGGAGTTGCACCTGTAATAATTGAAACATAGCTTGTAAGAAGCTGGGCAGTCGCGCTTCTGGGCAAGGCTGTAAGAATCGGAACTATATCATCAAACTTTTCGACGAACTTTTCTATTCCCACAAGAGCAACATGAATTTTAGGGAGCATTGTTGTCATCCTGGCATTCCCTTCATTGGTAACAATCACAATACTCCCTGTTTCAGCTACAGCAATATTTCCTCCGGAAATTCCCATATCAGCTTCAAGAAATTTTGTCCGAAGCTCGTGCCGTGCCACTTCAACAAGTTTTGGTATATCGTTACTGAGACGCTCATGGACCTCCTTGCTGAAGAGATCCGAAACCTGCTCCTTTGTCATATGTATGGCGGGCATTACCATGTGTGATGGCCTCTGCCCTGCAAGCTGGATAATCCATTCGCCAAGGTCTGTTTCTCTTACTGATACACCATTCTCTTCAAGGTGTTTATTCAGGTGAATCTCTTCACTTGCCATGGATTTTGATTTTACAACTGATTTTACATTATTATCTTTCGCCACTTTAAGTATATAATCAACAGCTTCCTGTGCGCTCCCCGCCCTGAATACTTTAGCTCCCCGCGCTTCAGCATTTTTTTTAAACTGTGCAGCAAGTTCTTCAAGGTGTTTTGCCGCATAAGATTTCCTGTCAGCAATAGTCTGCCGCAACTCCTCGAAATCTATACCCTCATAAGCTTTTGCCCTGTTTACCCTGTAAGCCTCGGAGAATTTCCCGAGAGCTCCTGTGAGGATGGAGTTATTAACTGCATCATTTATTGATTTTTTGAATTTCTTTTCCATAGCATTACCCCTCCATCTCATCAACAAAAACAATAACCAGTCTCTTCGGGCCATGAACACCGATAGTTAGTACCCGTTCTATATCAGCAGTTCTGCTGGGGCCTGTGATAAACGCAATATAACTGCTGTTTTCCGGCCTGAGCTTTTTAAATACAGCAGTTTTATCTTCAAGGATAGATGATGTACTCACTATAGCTATATGAATGGGGGGGAGAGTTGAAACAAGCCGTTCATCTATGGAGGTCTGATCAGACACAAGGGAGCCGGTATCTGCAAGAGCATAAGACATTTCGCTTATACCCGCGATTGACTCAGCAGCGAGCTGACGTGAAACATCGAACTTGAGTCCCGGTACCTTTTTACTCAGAGACTCTTTGTCCTCCCCTTTCAGGAAGCCTGAATCACTCCAGAGTGCAGAAGCACTCTCCTTATCGGCTACTCCTTCATTTCCAAGAAATGAAAGTATAAACTCCTTTGCGTCACTTTTATTTCTGAACCTGTGAACCTCTGCTCCTACAGCTTCAGCTCTTGTTTTAAATTTTTCATACATAAACCAGCCTCCATATAATAACTCTAACATCAATGCCGGAAAACTGACCTGTAATTCTTAACACAGGAACAGTTTTCCCGGGCATATTTTTTAAAATAGATAACCCCTGCTACTTTTTCTCTTTTTCTTTAGCTTCATAAGATTTTGCCAGCATCTGTACTGTATGATACATCGGCAGATTCATATCAAACCGGTTCATACCGTCTGCAAGCTGCATTATACATGCCCCGCACCCTGTTACAACAGCATCAGCATCTGTTGCTTTAATGGCATCAGATTTGTGTCTGTGAATATCCATTGATAAATCATAGTGAGTGAGGCTGAATGATCCGGCGCTGCCGCAGCATCTGTCGGCGTTTTTCATCTCGACAAACTTGAGTCCCGGTATCTTATTCAGAATAGTCCTTGGAGAATCCTTAACACCCATACCTCTGTTCAGGTGACACGGGTCATGATATGTAACTGCCATATTAAGAGCACCGAGTTTAGATTCATCGAGTCCTATAACTTTAACTATATAATCTGAGATATCAATAATCTTAGCAGCTACCTTCCGTGCCTTTTGCGCGTATCCAGGATCATCTTTCAGCATATCAACGTAATGGTGCTGAAATGTTGTACCGCAGGATCCGCATGCAGTAATTATATGTTCAACATCGAGTTTACTGAAAATATCCACGTGAGATTTCGCCATCTCCAGCGCTGTCTCCGCATCTCCGTGGGCAAGTAAAGGCATACCGCAGCAGTGCTGATCTTTGGGAACAGTTATTTCAACATTATTCCTTTTCAGAACTTCGGCCACATCCATTCCGGCTTTATCATAAAGAAAATTCATGCTGCAACCGGTAAAAAATGCAACTTTCCTCACAGGATTAGGAACCTTTATCACTTCAGGGAGCTGACTTCTTAGAGGTTTTGACGCAAGAGGAGGTATGATTCTCCTCATGTCAAGACCGAACGGGAACCTCGGGTGCGCGCCTGTTACAGATAAATGCTTTTTAAATGCAAGGCCCTGAAATTTACTCCCTGCAATCATACCGAGGTTAAAAAGCTTCGGACGTTTAACTACTGAAAAGATAGCTTTCTTAATCGGGTGAAGTCCCCTGTTCCGTACTATAGCCGCCCTTGCGCCGAATATAATTTTATCCACCTTTACTCCGCAGGGGCATTTAGCAACACAGGCCATGCATGTGAGGCAGAGACCGAGTTTATCTGCAAGACCCTCAGTATATTCCAGGTCTCCATTAAGTACTGCATCAATCAGTCTTATTTTACCGCGGGCAACAGATCCCTCCTTCCGCTCTTCGAGATAAACAGGACAGACTTCCATACAGTTGCCGCACTTCATACATTTCAGCAACTCGTCCTTTACTTCATCTATAGAATCATATATTGTCATAATCATCCCCTCCAGAACATCTTGCCAGGATTCATAATGTTATCAGGGTCCAGAGCATCTTTGATTTTCTTCATCACTGATATCCCTGCAGGGCCGAACTGCATTTCCATATATTTTGATTTAGCCATACCTATACCATGCTCACCGGAAAGTGTTCCTCCAAGATTTATGGCCACCTGAAATATCTCATCTACAGCCTTATGAACCCTATCCATCTCCTCTTTGTCAGATTCATCTGTAAGAATTGTGGGATGGAGATTTCCATCTCCTGCATGACCGAAAGTACCTATCTGAAGATTATATTTCACTGCAATTTCCCTGAGAGCTTTAAGCATCTCCGGAATTCTGCTTCGTGGAACAGTGGCATCCTCAAGAACTGTTGTGGGCTTCACCTGGGCCAGTGCCGGGAGAGCAGCCCTCCTTGCAGCGAATATTGCATCTCTGTCCGCATCACTCTCTGCAAGTTTCATTGATGCAGCTTGATTTCCTGAGCATATCGTTTTAACAGTTTCAAATTCTTTAATAACAACATCCTCAATGCTTCCATCAACTTCGATAACAAGCACAGCTTCAGCATCAACAGGGAGCCCTATTTTGGAATAATTCTCAACAGTACGGATTGTAACATTATCCATAATCTCAAGAGTTGCAGGTATCACTTTATTGCTTATAATGTCAGCAATGGTTTTCCCCGCATTATCAAGATTATCAAAAATCGCAAGCATGCTCCTCCTGTACTTTGGAGCAGGGATAAGCTTCACAATAATTTTTGTAATAATCCCCAGTGTACCTTCAGCACCTGTAAAAAGTTTTGTAAGATCATAACCGCTTACATTTTTAACTGTTTTGCCTCCGGTTTGTATAACTTCCCCGTCAGGCATTACAATTTCAAGGCCCATAACATAATCTTTGGTCACACCATACTTCAGACCACGCAGTCCGCCTGAGCATTCACTTACGGAGCCGCCCATTGTTGCAGTAGTTACAGTGCCGGGATCAGGAGGGTATATCAGCCCATGAACTGCTGCAGCCTCATTAAGCCTCTGTATTACAAGGCCTGGCTCAACTGTTGCTGTAAGGTTAGCTGCATCAACTTCTATTATCCTGTCCAGCTTAAGCATAGACAGGACAATTCCGCCGTCTACCGGGATTGTTCCGCCGCTGAGATTTGTTCCTGAGCCCCGAGTGACAACAGGAATTTTATACTTTGACGCAAGTCTAACAAGGCTGACAATCTCTTCCTTTGTTGAAGGAGTGACTATGACATCAGGCTCGCTGCGCTGCATATCCGCAGTAGCGTCATACGAATAGTTTATCCTATCCTCTTTACCGGTAAGAACATTATCCTTACCCAAAATTGCAACCAGTTCATTAACTATATTTTTATCCATGATAATTCTCCTGATCTTTATATTATTTTAGAACCCTCGTATTTCTCTTATTCACCGGCAGATGCCAGTCTTTTATAATTATTCAATCTCCACTTTGCATTCTCTTCAGCAGACTTAAACAACTCATCAGCCTTGTCAGGGAATTCTTTCTTAAGGGATGTGTAACGCACTTCACCCATTAAGAAATCCTGGAACCTGCTGTAATCAGCCTCTTTAGAATCAAGGATAAACGGATTTTTTCCTTCCTCCTCAAGAAGCGGATTGTATCTGAAAAGGCTCCAGTATCCGCATTCAACTGCAAGTTTTGCTTCAAGCTGCGATTTACCCATACCTGCCCTGAGTCCATGGTTTATACATGGAGCATAAGCTATTATAAGTGACGGGCCCGGATATGCTTCAGCCTCCATAACTGCCTTGAGATACTGCGACTGGTTCGCGCCCATTGATACCTGGGCAACATAAACATATCCGTAAGACATTGCTATCATGCCGAGATCCTTCTTCCTTATCTTCTTTCCTGAAGCCGCGAATTTCGCCACAGCGGCAGTTGGAGTAGCCTTTGATGACTGACCGCCTGTATTGGAGTAAACCTCTGTATCCATTACAAGAATATTCACATCCTCACCTGAAGCGATTACATGGTCAAGGCCGCCGAATCCGATGTCATACGCCCAGCCGTCTCCGCCGAAGATCCATATTGACTTCTTCACTATGTACTGCTTCAGTTTAAGTATCTCTTTTGCTGATACGGCGCTGTCTTTCTCAAGGAGCGGGATAAGCTTATCCTTCAGTTCCTTTGTCTTCTCAGCGTTGTTTTTATTCTCTCTCCACTCTTTAAGAAGAGCTTTAAGTTCAGCAGAGGAACCTTCTGATTCATACTGAAGTGAAAGGTCGTTAATCCTTGTTTTCATCTGCTCAACACCGAGGTTCATTCCGAATCCGTATTCAGCATTGTCCTCAAAGAGTGAGTTCGCCCACGCAGGACCCTGCCCTGCTTTATTTCTGCAGTATGGCGTTGCAGGAGCTGATCCGCCGTAGATTGAAGAACATCCTGTGGCATTGGCAACCATCATCCTGTCACCCACAAGCTGGGTTATAAGCTTGATGTATGGAGTCTCACCGCATCCTGCGCATGCTCCGGAGAATTCAAAAAGCGGTTGCGCGAACTGGCTCCCTTTCACTGTGTTCTTGGGAATAATATTGTCCTTGTATGTTACCTTTTCCGCCATGTAGTTCCAGTTTTCGACTTCATTCATCTGCGTTTCAAGATGTTCCATTACAAGAGCTTTATCTTTAGCAGGACAAACCTGGGCACAGTTTCCGCAGCCTGTACAGTCAAGGGGTGAAATCTGTATTTTGAATTTAAGTCCTTCAAAACCTTTACCCTTTGCGTCAATAAACTTTATCCCTTCCGGAGCGGCAGAAACTTCCTTCTCATCAAGGAGGAACGGCCTTATTGCAGCGTGGGGACATACATATGCACACTGGTTACACTGAATACAGTTATCAGGTATCCACTCAGGCACATTAACCGCTATCCCCCTCTTCTCGTATACCGTAGTCCCTGCGGGGAATGTGCCGTCAGGCATATCAACAAAGGCGCTTACGGGGAGAAGATCTCCATCCTGCCTTGCCATCGGCTCCATCACCCGGGTTATGAACTCAGGAACATCTTTCTTCTCAGAAGAAGTGCCTGCCGCATTTTTCCATTCTACGGGAATATCTATCTTAACAAGGCCGTCTGCTCCGCTGTCAACAGCCGCGTTGTTCATCTTAACAACATCATCGCCCTTCTTACCGTAGGATTTTTTTATAGCATTCTTCATCTCTGTAACCGCAGTGTCATACGGTATTACATTGGCCAGTTTAAAGAATGCCGCCTGCATGATGGTATTTGTCCTTGTGCCAAGTCCAAGCTCCTCCGCAATCTTTGTGGCATTTATTATATAAAAATTGATATTATTATCCGCAATATAGCGCTTCATTTTATCAGGAAGGCTTTTGACAACCTCATCCTTATCCATTATTGTATTGAGAAGGAATGTCCCACCTTTCTTCAAACCTCTGAGCATATCGTACTTATAGATATATGAAGGTACATGACACGCTACAAAGTCAGGCTGATTGATAAGGTATGTTGAGCGTATAGGCTGCTTCCCGAACCTCAGGTGCGATACTGTTATACCACCTGACTTCTTTGAGTCATAGGCAAAGTATGCCTGTGAATACATGTCAGTTGTATCACCTATAATCTTGATTGAATTCTTATTCGCGCCAACTGTTCCATCTGATCCGAGGCCGTAGAATTTTGCCTCTATTGTTCCTTCAGGGGATACACTGATATCTTCTCCCACTGGAAGAGACTTAAATGTAACGTCATCAACTATTCCCACAGTGAACCCATTCTTAGGCTCAGGGAGTTTAAGGTTTTCATAAACCGCAAGCATCTGTGCCGGAGTTGTGTCTTTTGAACTGAGCCCGTATCTTCCGCCCACGATTAACGGTGCGCCCGGTTTGCCGTAGAATACATCCCTCAGGTCAAGATAAAGAGGCTCGCCGTTTGCTCCCGGCTCCTTTGTCCTGTCAAGCACTGCGATTCTCTTTACACTCTTCGGCAGTACATTGAGGAGATATTTTGTTGAGAAGGGTCTGTACAGGTGTACTGATATGAGGCCGACTTTCTCACCCTTTGCTCCAAGATAATCTATCACCTCTTTTATTGTCTCTGTTACAGAACCCATTGCTATGATTATATTCTCTGCATCTGGCGCTCCGTAATATGTGAAGGGCTTGTACTCTCTCCCGGTTATCCTGCTGATCTCCAGCATATAATCATTCACTGTGTCATCCAGTGTTTCATAGTACTTATTGCTCGCCTCTCTTGCCTGAAAGAATATGTCAGGATTCTGTGCTGTTCCCCTCGTGCATGAATTTTCAGGATTAAGAGCTCTCTGCCTGAACTCATCAAGGGCTTTGTGATCAACAAGCTTCGCGAGGTCCTCGTAATCCATTACCTCAACTTTCTGAATTTCATGTGAAGTCCTGAACCCGTCAAAAAAATGAAGGAACGGCACCCTGGTTTTTATCGCAGCCAGGTGTGCTATTCCGCCAAGATCCATTACCTCCTGCACGCTGCCGCTTGCAAGCATGGCAAATCCTGTCTGTCTTACTGAATATACATCAGAATGGTCTCCGAAAATCGAAAGCGCATGAGCTGCAAGTGTCCTTGCACTTACATGAAATACTGCCGGAAGTAGTTCCCCTGACATCTTGTACATATTTGGTATCATAAGAAGCAGGCCCTGGGAGGCGGTGAAGGTGGTGGTCAGTGCCCCGCCCTGCAGTGAACCGTGTACAGCTCCTGCCGCGCCGGCTTCAGACTGCATCTCTGCAACCTTGACTATATTCCCGAAGATATTTTTCTTATCATAAGCTGCCCATTCGTCAATCAGCTCCGCCATTGTTGACGATGGGGTTATTGGATAAATAGCTGCTACTTCGGTAAACGCGTACGCTACATGCGATGCAGCTGTATTTCCATCCATTGACTTAAGTATTTTTGGCATTCCCGTTCTCCTTTATATATAACTTCAAATATCATGCATTGCGGCAATAATGAGAACTGCCACAATGCATTTAAAAATTTCCGTGGTAATGGGGGGCATACCACGGAAAAGAGAGTAAGCTTCACTATGTTCATTTCCCTATTGGGAATGGGTTTACTCCATTATAAATCAGTAATGCAAACACAGAAGCAATAGCCATTGCCATAATAAACATCGGAATTGCATTTCTTCTTATTATTTTACCTTCAACACCGGGAGTCCCGACAGTGGCACATGCTGCAACAACATTATTTACACATACCATATTCCCTACTGCTCCGCCGATTACCTGAAGAGCCACAATAAGGAGAGTTGACATGTTAAGAATTTTTGCTGTTTCAAACTGAAGTGATGCGAAAAGAATATTTGAAACAGTATTTGAACCTGAAATAAAAGCACCTAATACACCGATAAACGGTGAAACAAATACATAAGCGCTTCCTGAAATATATGCTACCCCTTTAGCCATTGTAGTCATCATACTCTCAAGCCCGGCTGAATTTGTTCCGGATTTAAGCATTAACTGAACCATTGCAACACCGAAGAATAGAGCAAAAGCAGGTCCGAGAATCTGTTTGAATGAAGTTTTCCAGGCTGTCTTAATTTCAGTTATATTCATACCGTGAATCAGATGTGTTACCACTGCCACAAGAATAAATGGAACTGTACCCGGCAGGTAAAGATACGGAAGTCCGTAATTGAGCCCTTCCAAGCCGAGAATATTTTTAATTGAAATGGTCTGGGATGCCAGAAATGATTTCAATCCAAGTTCAGGTATACGTGTAACAATAAGAATTATTGCTATAAGGATATAAGGACTCCATGCTTTTACAAGTGACATGGTTGACTGTCCGAGTTCGCCGGTATCAACAACAGCTTTCCAGTCCTCTTCCCACTCAGATTTATCAGCAAAATGCCATGCCTTTTTAGGAACAAGAAATCCTTTTTTTGCTGCTATTATGATTATAGGTAAACCTATAAGACCACCCACCAGAGATGGAAGCTCAGGGCCAAGCAATGTAGCAATAAGTATATATGGAACAATAAAAACAATACCTGCAAATATTGCAAATGGAGCTGCTTCAAGAGCAGGTTTGATAGAACGTTCTTTACCGAAAAATTTAGTAAGCATGCAGAGTGCGAGAAGCGGTATAAAGATACCGACAACTGAATGACCTATGGCAGTCCACTGGGCTAATGAAAGTTTAAATCCTTCAACAATTGCCGGATCCTTCGGGAGATTTCCTGCGAGAGTTGACATAGCGCCAAAAACAGGTGTTCCCACAGCGCCGAAGCTTACAGGTGTACTGTTAAAAATAAGCGCCACCATAGCTGCCGCAAGGGGAGGAAAACCGAGCCCCACAAGAAGAGGGCCTGCAAGAGCTGCAGGAGTACCAAAACCGGCGGCACCCTCAATCATTGCGCCGAACATCCATCCAATAATTACAGCCTGAATACGCTTATCCTCTGTAATGTTAAGAAAACCATTATTAATCGTTGCCATCCCGCCTGACAGCTTCAGGGTATTAAGAATAAGAATAGCGCCGAAAATGATGATAAGTACATCAAGAGCCTTCAGAACACCGAATAACGAATATCCTAAAATGTGATGAAAATCCATACTCCATGTGAAGTATGCAATAAGAATAGAAAGAAGCCAGGCAACCGGTAATGCTTTTTTTGCCGGCCAGTTAAAAGCGGTCATTATCACGATGGTGAAAAGAATCGGAATAAATGCCATTCAAGCTAATCCCAGATTTACTTCCATAGTCCAACCTCCATAAACTAATTTTAAAGTTAATTGCGGATGTTTATTCTTTTCACCTTTTTACACCTCTCAGCAGGCAGCCGGCTACTTTAACATCCGATAGTCAAGTGGTCTGACCATTAGACTATCTATTTTTTTTGTCAACCATTTTAAAACCGTCCGGCAGGTTTTTTGACAAAAATTAACAAATGCCGGAAAAAAAATGAATTTACAACATATAAACACAAAAAAAGTATACATAATAAATTAATTGTTAAATAAAATTTTATTTAACTGACAACATTTACAGGCTTCCCATCCAGAAAAAACCGGATATTATCAGTAAGCTGCTCCACAAGACGTTGTCTCGACTCAAGAGTCTGCCACCCGATATGGGGAGTCATTATGACATTAACCATTTCAAAGAGCGGATTTTCAATTGCCGGGGGCTCGATCTCCTGTACATCAAGAGCAGCTCCCGCTATAAAGCCCTGCTTTAAAGCTTCGATAAGATCACTTTCTTTAATTAACGCCCCGCGTGACGTATTAATGATATAAGATGTTTTTTTCATAAGCCTGAATTTATTCATATCCATAAGATATTTTGTCTTTTCATTAAGAGGGCAATGAAGGGTTACAAAATCGCTCTCCCGTAAAAGAGTATCAATTGGGGCATATTTAATATTACCCTCATCAAAGGTGCCGGGATTGACATCATAATAAAATATCTTCATATCAAGAGCAGAGGCCACCCTTATAACCTGCCTCCCTATGGCGCCGGCGCCAATTACTCCCAGAGTTTTCCCCTGAATTTCATGATGAGGCACCTGCAGAAATTTTGTGAAGTTCTCAAACCTGTTTTGGCTAATCATAATCTGCTGCTGCGCCAGGGAGGAGCTTAAGCTAAGCATAAAAGATACAGCGAGTTGAGCAACTGCTCCTGTGCTGTAGCCCGGAACATTGCATACAGCTATGTTTCTCTCCTTAGCTGCAGGGAGATTAATATTATTATACCCTGTACCTGCTTCGCAGATAAGTTTTATGGATTCAGGTAATTTGCGGATTAACTCCTCCGGAAGAGGGAGCTCCTTGGTAATAATTACATCTGCACCTTCAGATCTTTTCAGAATTTCATCAGGGGTACTTGTGTCATACCTGACTACTTCAGCTGTTTTTTCGAGTTCTGTAAAATCAAGTTTACCATCAAAATTAAATTTAGCAGCATTAAGAATAACTACTTTTTTCATTTCACCCTCCACAGATCGATATAAAAATACTAAACAGAGATATAAAAATAAACAAATCCCATAAATGATTATAAAAAATTATTTCACAACATACAATTGCCTGGTGGTCAGACCATTAAACAATTATGAAAAAATGTCAAGTAATTAACAAATAATATTTTCTGCTGAAGAATATAAAAAGCAGGCTAAAAATAGAATTGAGGCGGCTGATAATTTAAATCAGAGGGCCCGTGTTTAACAGACCCCCTGACTGAATTATTACTATTTATACATATTATCAATCTCTGGCGCAAATTTCTCCAATATCACACGTTTCTTAGTCTTCTGTGAAGGTGTGAGCATACCATTATTCTCTGTAAATCGTTCGTTGAGAATTGTGTAATTCTTGATCTGCTCAAAGCTTTCAAGATTCTGATTTGCTGCATTCACCTCTTTTTTAATTAATTCCTGAAGACGGGGATTATTCACAAAGTCATCACCAACTTTTGTACAGATCGCTACACCGGAAGAATCATCCATGAGAAATTCTGATTTATTAACAGAAATCCCCTCTTTAGCAAAAAGATCCGTAAAGTAATTAAAGTTAGGTACAATGAGCGCTGTTATAAAATTCCTTTCATCCCCGACAAAGAATACCTGCTCAATATAACTGCTTGTAGAGAAGAGATTTTCAAGTTTTGCAGGAGCAATATTCTTGCCGACTGCTGTACAGATGATAGCCTTTTTCCTGTCAATAATCTTGAAGTAACCCTTCTCATCCTGAACCACAAGGTCACCTGTCATAAACCATCCGTCATCAGTAAATGAATCTTTTGTAATCTCCGGTTTATTCAGGTACTGGCTGAAAACACCGGCTTCAGAGATCTCAAGCTCACCATCTTCAGCTATCCTTGTCTGGCCGCCGTTTGCATTTATACCCATATACCCTGGTTTACACGCGGTTACCGGATTGAGTATGCAGGCATTGAAACTCTCTGTTGAACCGTAACCTTCAACAACAGCAAGGCCTATAGTATAGAAAAATTTAAGAAGGTCAGGAGCAATCCCTGCACTTGCCGAAAATGAATGCCTGAAGCTGTTTCCGAATAGTCCCCTTATCTTTGCAAAAAGCTTATCCGCAATTTTAAACTTGATCCTAAGCATAAAAGGGAGTTTCGATGCAAGATCAAATGAGGGGTGCATGTTATACGCGCCATTGTCATCCTTCCTGTATTCAAGAGCCTCAGCTCCCACTTTCAGGGCCCAGTCAAAGATCTTCTTCTTTGTGGGATTCTCCTCCATCGTCTGCCTGAACTGGATATATATCTTCTCATAAAGTCTGGGCACACAGTTAATCCATGTGGGATTATACTTCTGCATATCATCAAGGAGAGTACCCGGTTTATCAGCGTATGCTATAGTTGAACCGAAGAGTATTGCCGCGAGCTGGCAGGAACCTCTGTCAAAAATATGAGAGAGAGGAAGGAAGCATAAAGTCCGGTCTGTTTCATCAATATCCATTCCATAGCGTGTCCAGAATTCATCCACACCGGCCATTCGGGATATACCGTTAAAATGCGTGAGCACAACACCCTTCCCTTCTCCTGTTGTTCCGGATGTGTATATAATCGTGTACCAGTCATCAATCTTTATACTCTCTTTCCGCGCGATATACTTATCGTAATTATCCCTCTTCCAGGCATTACCCGTTTCAATAAACTGTTTAAGTCCCATTACCCTGTCATCACTGCTTTCATAAGAATGGTCGAGGATAATGATCTTTTTCAGTGCAGGCATTTCGCTGAATCCGTCCAGCATCATTTTAAGGTTCTTTGCATCACCAACGAAAAGAAACCTGCTTCCCGAATCCTTCATTATATAGCCGGCTTCCCTGAATGAAAGTGTAGGAAATATTGTAACGCTCACCCCGCCGCTGCAGCAGATCGCCATATCAGAGTGAGTCCAGAGAGGACTGCTCCCTGCCATGATGCCGATTCTGTCACCCTTCTCCATACCCATGGACATGAGTGCGCATGCCATGGCTTCAACACGCTCTCTCATTTCACGCCAGGTAAACCTGCCGTTATTGTCTCCATTATAAAGCGCTGCATTAAAAAGCTGCGCCTCTCTGTCCGGGAATTTCTCACAGGTATCATAGAATTTCCATGATATCGGTTTTAACTCCTGCTCTTTCCACTGCCATTTTTCCAGATTTGACATGCTTCCTCCTGGTTTCTTTATATTTATTTTTATCATTCCTATCTGCTGTTCATTCAAAAATTATAATCAGTCTTCATCAGAACTGCTGCTGATCTCTTCTGCAAAAAAAACAGAACCTTTAGAGAATATAATTTTTAAAATTGAAATAAGTTCATAAATAAGAACGATGTTTACACCAGCATCAGATACACTGCTATTTATTTCAAATAGAAAACAGGAAGAATTCTTATATTAAAGAGGGGCTGCATATGTTTAATCATTTATATTAAAAATATACAGATAAGCATAAGGAAAGATATGATATCAATTAATAAAGAAATAAAAAGATTATTTCTATACTATCTGAACAGCCTCAGAAAAGAGCGTTTTTAATATCAGAATAAAAAATAAATCTGTTTCAATTGCCTGAGGCACACTAAAAGCTGTATTTTAATCAAAAATAGTTTACCTTGTACTCCATGGGATAGTACCTGATACCGCTCTTCACCTGCATCGCTGCCGAATTTCTGAAACCGAGACTTTTATAAACATCAACAGCGTAGGGTGATGAATTAACAGTGAGCACTTCCACTGACGGATTTCTTTCTGTATTTTTTTTAACAGCTTTTCTGAAGAGCCTGTTGCCAAGCCCTCTACCCTGAAATTCCTCTTTTACAAAAAACAGCGGGATATGCGATCCTTCCCGTATTTCAATAACACCGGCAATTGCCTCCCCGTCTTTTGCGACAAGTATCAGGCTCCCGGCAGCCAGCCTTTCCCTGATAGTACCTTCGTCAACAAAACTGTTAAACTGCGATATACCTTCTTTTGTATAATCAGGTGAAATGTATTTACTGAATACTTCCTTAATCATGATAGAGACATCTTCAACATCATCAGACTGAATCTCCTGTATATTCATGACACACTTCCTGAAGTTTTTTCTTGCTTAAGTGTATACCTGTTTAATAATTTCTCAACCATTTTTTATATAATTTGCAGTACTTTGCGTATATAAAAACATGCCATTTCAGGGAGTTTCCCCCTAAAAGTTCTTATTAAACTGCAAAAGCATTTGACTCTTTATTACAGCTTACAGTATAATCATAATTCTTAAAATCTTTTTTTCTGAATATAATCTGCCGATATAAAAAGAATAAAGAAGTGTAATAATTCCTGAATCTATACCCGGCATTATCTGCTGAATGGAGGCTCTGTGAAGTACAACATCAGACAATATGATCTTACGCTGAAAAAATGGACTGAATACTTCGGCAACTGGTTCGATAATCCCGGCTCACTGAAGGGAGCGATGATGGAGACAGACCTCTATCCATATACTGCCCTCTTTGAGCCCATAACAATTAATTCCGTCACATCCAAGAACCGTATTGTGATGGCGCCCATGGGAAACATCTGCATGGCTGATGAAACCGGAAGGCCCTCACAAAAAATGATAAGCTATTTCACAGAACGTGCCAAAGGGGGAGTCGGCCTTATCACTTCCGGACTGATTCCGGTAAGCCACGGCATAGACCCTTCAGTTACAGAGCCGGGGGAGCTATCCATGTTCCCGAGGATCGACAGGTCACGAACAACTTTCCCGGGATGGAGGAATCTCGCGGAATCTCTTCATGCATTCGGAGCCCTCTTCTTTATTCAGCTCACTCCGGGACTCGGCCGTGTCGGATCACCTGAATGTCTCGTAAAAAAACATAAATTTCCTGTATCAGCTTCGTGGAATCCGAACTTCTATATACCACAGTTACCATGCAGGCCCCTGACTTTTTTTGAACTTAGAAGAATTATAAAAAATACAGGGCAGGCTGCAGCAGATGCCAAAGCCATGCTTATTGACGGAGTATATCTTCACGGACACGAAGGATACCTTCTGGAACAGATGACCAACCCCGCATTCAACAGGAGGATGTTCGGCCCTTACCGCAACTGGCAGAAATTCGGGCTGGACCTCGTGCGTGAGATTAGAAAACGCTGCGGAAATTCCTACCCCATAATGTACAGGATAGACCTTTCACTTATGCTGAACGCCACCTATGGTGAAAGGATGAACAAAATATCCTCACTGAAAAAATTCAGGAAAGAGCGCAGTGTGGAGATGACACTTGACTATCTGAGAAACCTCGTTGCGGCAGGTGTTGACCTTGTTGATGTTGACCTTGGCTGCTACGATAACTGGTGGCTCCCCCACCCCCCTGACGCAATGCCTCCGGGATGTTTCATAGAAGTTGCGGAACTTGTAAAAAAATTTTTTAAAGACCAGAATATAAAGGCCAACACCGGGCAGGAGGTTCCTGTTGTGGCAGTTGGTAAACTCGGTTATCCTGATATAGCTGAAAGAGCCCTGAAGCGTGATCAGTGCGACATGATTATGCTGGGGCGGCCGCTCCTTGCCGATCCCCACTGGCCTAACAAGGTGTATGCGGGGAGGATTAAAGATATAATCCCCTGCATCGGTGACCAGGAGGGGTGTTTCAAGGAATTCATTGAAGGAGGCCATCCGCAATGCGGAGTGAATCCGCGTACAGCCTTTGAGGATGTTTACACGACCCTCCCCCCTGCAAAAAAGAAAAAGAAAGTTGCCGTTGTAGGTGCCGGTCCTGCCGGGGTAATGTGCGCATGTACTGCTGCTGAACGGGGACACGATGTAACAATCTATAATAAATTCGACAAAGCCGGTGGACTGCTCATACCGGGTTCTGTTCCTAAGATAAAATTTGATCTTCTGAACTATGTTAATTACCTTAACAAGCGTTTAAGCTGCACTGCGAAAGATTACTCTCTGAAAACTGAATTCGGGAAAACAGCCACCGCGACCACTCTGAAAAGCGGTAAATTTGACACAGTGGTTATTGCCACTGGAGCACAATGGGTAACTCCCCCGATACAGGGTATCAATCAACCTCATGTTTTTCAGGCTGTTGAGATACTGAGTAATCCTGATAAAGCTGCAGGTAAACAGAGAGCTGTAATTATCGGGGGCGGAACGGTGGGCTGCGAAACAGCACACTTCGTTTCATACGAGCTTGGAATACCGGAAGTTTCTATTATCGAGATGAATACTGAAATTATGGCCGAAGCCTTTACTGCAAACCGCGGTTATATGATACATTATCTCAGAGAGAATGGAGTTAAACTGCTGAACTGTACAACGGTTACCGCAATAAAACCTGATTCTGTTGAAGCAGACAGGAATGTTTACAAAAAGGTTCCTGATCCCTATATTACATGGAAACCTATACTTCCTGAAAATATTCCGAATCCTTTCGCACCGAAAATCAAAAACAGGTTCAGCCGGATCTCAATACCCGCTGATTTAGTTATTCTTGCAACAGGATGGAAGTCAGACAGAAGCCTGTACGAAGAATGTGTGAGGAGACAGATCTCCCCTGAAATATATATTGCAGGGGATGTTTATGAGCCGGGGAGAGTCTTCGAAGCTACCAAGGCCGGGTATGCCATTGGAAGGAGTATCTGATCGGACTGCAGCTGCCGTCAACCCTATTTCCCCTTCGGCGTTGTAACCCTGTCCACCAGGTACAGTATTGACTTGTAGGATATACCCCCATGGTAGGTGAGACCGATTTCGCACGTCCTGCTTGTGGAGAACCCTTCGTTACACCCTTCGGGGATCTGCTTTTTCAGATTTCTCAGACCGTATTCGTTGAGCTCGGGATATGTGAATCCCCTGTCCCCTGCAAATCCGCAGCAGTTTACTTCAGGTTTCACAACATTAGTGCAGCACATGCGGGCCAGTTTCATGAGTTTATCCTCAAGGCCCATCTTCTTGGCGCTGCAAACAGGGTGAACGGCAATAATTCCCTGCATTGGGGTGAAGTCGAGTTTAGGCTCGAGTATTTCAAGGGTAAACTCAATAGGTTCATAAAGTTTCAATCCGGGCTCAAGGGTCTCCTTCATGTGATGCAGGCATGGGCTCATGTCACAGAGAATTGGATACCTGCCGTTTTCTGATGCTTTTTTCAGAGCGGCGCCCAGTTCATCCGATTTTTCCTTTGCGGTTTTTTTGAATCCCTTGCTGTTAAACGCCATACCGCAGCAGAGATTGTCCAGGCCTTCAGGGTATATAATCTGGTACCCTGCCTTGCGGATAAGGTTTTCTGTGGCCCTGGTAAGTGACTCGGCCTCCCTGTGGTCTTTTGATACCCCCATGGTGCGTGTGATGCAGGAGGGGAAATAGACCACGCGGTGGACTCCTTCATAGAAGGCGGCTTCAGGCCGCACGCGGGCCGCGTTTTTCGGCATTGCCGGTGTCCATAGAGGGAGCGTGTTTCCTGAAAGCTTTCTCGCCCCCTTTGTGATCAATGTCATTAGGGTAGAGCCCAGTATGCTGTGAAAAAGATTGACCATGGCAAGAGCGGCGCGGGCACTGCCTGTAACTCCGGCCATGCTTCTGCCGATCCATGCTGCGATTTTACGGGCAACAGAGCCCGCCTTCTCTTTGCGTAACTCTTTTATAAGCTCGCCGGTGTTGATTTCAACAGGACAGCCCAGGGCGCAGAGCCCGTCAGCCGCGCAGGTCTGATCCCCCAGGTAGTCAAAATCCTTTTCCAGCTTTTTAAGAAGCCCGGGATTTTCCCCTGTTTTTTTGAGGCGCTCCATCTCCCGGTAGATGACAATTCGCTGCCTGGCGGAAAGCGTAAATCCGTTGGACATACAGTTCCGTTCACAGAAGCCGCATTCGATACAGATGTCAATCAGGTCATGGGCAGCGGGCATGGGCTTGAAGTTCTTGAGGTGTACTTCCATGTCATCATTGATGATTACCCCCGGGTTAAAGAGATTATCAGGGTCGAGGATCTCCTTGACCTCTTTCATTGCCGCGTATATTTCCGGCCCCCATTCTTTTTCCACAAAGGGGGCCATGTTTCTGCCTGTACCATGTTCGGCCTTGAGTGAACCGTCATACTTTTTAACGACAAGGTCTACTACCTCATCCATGAAGTCACTGTATTTCCTGACCATGGCAGGGTCTGTAAAATCCTTGGTAAGAACAAAGTGGACGTTGCCGTCAAAAACATGGCCCCAGATAACGGTATTTTCATAGTGGTATTTCGCGAAGAGGTCCTGCAGCGCCAGCAGGCATTGTCCCAGCACTTCAACCGGCACTGCGATATCCTCGATAATAACTGTTGTGCCGGTTTTCCGTTCTGAACAGGCGCTGGGGAAAAGCCCTTTGCGTATGTTCCAGAGCCGGGCCTGCTTGACCGGGTCCCTGGTAAACTCGTAATCGTGTGCCATGACGGTCCCCTTCAGCTTTTCATTTATCTCTTTTATATTGGCCTCAACCTCCTCTCCGGTATAGCCGGCGGTTTCGGTAAGGAGCGCGGTTACAGTATCTCCCAGTTCCCTGATGTAGGAGGGCATGCCCGGTTTGTTTTCAACGGTGCGGAGTCCGACCCGGTCAATCAGCTCAGCAGCGGCGACATTGCATTCGCGCAAAAGCAGTACAGCTTCGCATGCGGATGCAATATCAGGGAAGAGGAGCAGGGTTGTTGCCTTCTCCTTCGGGTCATCCGCTGTTCTGAAGGTAACATCTGAAATAAAGGCCAGTGTCCCCTCTGAACCTACCATGAGGTGTTGAATTCTTTCAATTGGATCTTCATGGGCTGTGAGGGCCTTGATGCTGTAGCCCGTAGTGTTTTTTATCATATACTTTCTGTTGATACGCTGCAGCAGGTCATGATTTTCACTCAGCCGCCGCGCTATTGCATCAAGCCGGTCGATCCACTCCTTTTTATCCTGCAGAAACTGAATGCGGCTGTGTTCGTCCCTGGTGTCAAGCACTGTGCCGTCTGAGAAGATCATCTTCATGTTCCTCAGGGTATGCAGGCTGTTCAGCTCGATGCCGCTTGCCATCCCGCAGGCATTATTTGATACAATCCCCCCTATCTTGGCGGAATTGATTGATGCCGGGTCAGGCCCGATCTTTTTCCCGTATGGGGCAAGATAGGAATTGGCCGTAGCTCCCAGGATACCAGACTGAAGGGTAATCTCATCCAGGTTTTCACTGATGCTGTAATCCTGCCATCCTTTCGGGCCGAGCATTAGCAGTACAGAGTCACTCTGCGCCTGCCCGGAGAGACTTGTGCCTGCTGCGCGGAATGTCATTGGGAGCTTTAATTCGCGGCATTCTTTTATTACGCGGAGTACTTCAAGATCTGATTCAACAATAATTATGATCTGCGGTACATAACGGTAAAAACTGGCATCTGTCCCATAGGCAAGGCGACGCAGATCGTCCTGGATTAGACGCTTTTCCGGAATGATACCCATGAGCCTGTTATAGAGTTCGAGATATTTTCCTGTTAGCATGGCATAGCTCCTGTTGTATGGTATGCTGTAATGGCCCTGCCTGCATCGCATCGGTAAGTAAAAAAGTAATTTTTAAAAATTCCGTTGCATGCATAAGACCTCCTGCGCTAAATGTAACGAATATGCATGTACCAGTCAAAATGTTGCTGCAATGCGCGTGGTGTTATAAAAAATTTTAACGGTTCCGGGTTGATTTATTTTTACCTGTCCGGGTCAACGGCATATATGGCCGGATTTAGCCTGTATTACATGCCGGTTTTTATCTGTTATGCGGTGATACGTGAATACAAATATTAATAGTTTAATTTTTTACTTCTGCTCCCCCCTTTAGCCCCCTCACCTGAAATTATTCTTGAAATATATCTGTTATTACATTTTAGAATATTACTGCATAATTGCAGATACGGACAGGCGGAGCATTACGTGGAATCAGGCGGTTAATAAACTGGGAAAAAATCCGGATACAAAGATATAAACCTGGCGTTATCAGCTTTTGAAAGAACGGCATATATCCTCCCTATAAACAGGAGAATAGTATTATTGTAATGCTTCAGAAAATGCAGCGTAGTGTAACCGGTGAGGCCGGGAATTAGAAGAGAGGTATGTAAAATGAGCCATGAATTTGAAAAGATGATGCCCGGTCATGAAGAAGAGGTAATGGAGATATTCAATTATTACACGGAGAACAGCTTTGCCGCTTTTCCCGAGGGGAGGGTTACGAATAAACTTTTCCTGGCCTTTCTCGGCATCGGTAAAACGCATCCCTCTTATGTGATTAAATCGGGTGAAGGTGCGGTGATCGGTTTCTGCATGCTGCGTCCTTATAGTCCATTTCCCGTTTTTAATGAAACCGCGAAGGTGAGCTATTTTATAAAACCGGGATTTACCGGAATGGGGATAGGTAAAGCGGCATTAATGAAACTTGAGGATGACGCTCGAGAGCTGAGAATAAAACATCTGCTGGCAGATATCTCATCTGAGAACAGTGAAAGCATCGGTTTTCATAAGATGAACGGATTCAGCCAGTGCGGCTGCTTTCAGAATATAGGGAGGAAATTCGGAAAGCCTTTCAGTGTTGTCTGGATGGAGAAGGAGCTGCAAAGCACATAACAAACGTTATGCGTATCACCTCTTCAGGGCCACACTGACACCTCACAATCCGGAGAAAAACAGCGAAATTTGGGGATTTTTTTTCATATAGAAAACTGATCGTATTCAAACAGTTAAAGTCCCCTGAAACATTTAAAATTCAAGAGACATACGATTACTTATCGTAAGCAAAATATTGTTAATTACTGTGAGTTTCCCGAATCAGAAATAATAATGATTCCTTTTTTTAATAATTGCAGTCATCGGGGAAAATGGTGTTTGTTTTCAGTTCATTATAATTATACGTGAAATTATTTTATGTACCGGTATAGGTACCATTCCTGAGTCACGGGCCCCAATTGATTCCAGATATTCTATTGATTCGATATCACCGACAATTTTTGCCATGCGCAGAGGCGTTTCATACCATTCTCCGGGCAGGTTTTTATCAGCGCCATTTCCCAGGAGGAGTTTGATTATTTTCAGTCCCCGGCCGCTTTTTGCCGCGTAGTGAAGCGGGGTGTTTCCATGTTTATCAGCTGCATTAACATAAGCACCTTTACTTATAAGAAGGCTGACTTTTTCCATGTCTCCCGGAAAAGTGGCATAATGAAGTGCACTGTACCCGTTATTGTCCTGGTGGTTAATGTCAGAGCCGTTTTCGATTATATATTTTATCGTGTCAATTGTTCCATGGAATTTTATAAGTAAAAGGAGTGCTGTTTCGCCATATGCATTCCAGGAGTTAATGTCAGCACCGAAACTTTTCAGCAATTGAATCATTTGAAGATCGTCATTAATTGCTGCCCAATGGATAGCGCACTCTCCCGCGTAGTCACGTAGTTCAGTATCTGTTCCATTTTCAAGATGCTTTTGTACTTCGCTGTAATCTGATTTCTTAACCAGTTTGAAATAATTTTCATACTTAAAGGCATCTTCATTAGTCTGATAAGGTGAACAGCTGAATAAGAATAATAAAAGCAATGTAAGCGCTGTAGAATTTCTCATATTGTTAATATAAGGTCTGGAAAGCCTTTAATCAACTATGAACTGATAATATACTTATTGATATAGGAAACTGCTTGTATTATAACACCCCCAGCCCACTAAATCATTTAAAATTCAGGGAACATACTGTTACTTACCTGCACTGAGCAGGGTGTAGCCCGTACTAAAGTGCTGGAAATAAACACCAGTTACTTTCCTGACTTTAAGTCCCGGTAATGATTCTGTATATTAAAATTTGCGCCGCGAAAAATTTTGCGTGTATAGCATTCCCTGTGGCATTACTATAACACCATAAATACAGATATTTCAGTTCATCACCCTGCGATCTTGCTGCTCCTCCTCCATATATTCATCTTTTCAGCATTCCTTACAAGCTCATCCCTGAAATCAGGGTGAGCAATACCAATCAGAAGTTCAGCCCGCTGCCATGTTGATTTCCCTTTGAGATGCGCTATGCCATATTCAGTAACAATCCGGTCAACAAGAGTACGAGGAGTAGTAACTATGCTCCCCTCCGGCAGCATCGGCATAATTCTTGACTTGAGTGAGCCATCCTTATCACGGTATGAGCTTGAAAGGCAGAGAAAGCTCTTCCCTCCATTGGACTTCCATGCCGCATTGACAAAGTCCACCTGCCCTCCTGTTCCCGATATCTGCCGCGGGCCGGCGCTCTCTGAACAGCACTGGCCGAAGAGATCAACCATGAGGGTATTATTAATCGATATAAGATTATCATTGAGTCCCACTATTTCAGGATTATTCGTATACCTCCCGCAGTGACTCGCCATGACCGGATTATCTTTCATAAAATCGTACATATCTCTGCTCCCGAGAGCAAAGGTAAAGGCTATCTTGCATCTGTCAGTTGTCTTATATCTTCCGGTAACAAGTCCCATATTGAACATTTTCACCATAGAGTCCACGAACATCTCGGTATGTATCCCCAGGTCTTTAAGGTCTGAATCACAGATAAGCTCACCCAATGTGTTCGGCAATCCCCCGATACCGAGCTGAAGACACGCCCTGTCAGGGATCTCAGGCAGAAGCAGAGCAGCCATTCTCTTTTCAGCATCTGAAGGCTCTTTACCCTGGGGTAATTCCAGCAGCGGTGTATTACACCCTTCAATGATATGATCAACCATTGATATATGTATCGAATCCTCGGAACCTCCGGGAACACGCGGTATATTTTCATTTACTTCAAGTATCACCCTCTTTGCCCCGAGACATGACTCAAGACTGTTAACATTTGTCGGCCCGAATGAGAAGAACCCGAACCTGTCCATGGGGGTTACCTGCTGAACGTAAGTATCATAACGGAATAGGTCACTCCCGATGATATCCTGAAGCTGACTGAAGACACAGGGAGTGTAAAACATCAGGTGTTTATCCCCCATCCTCCTGTTGCCTGTGTCAAAAAACCAGCTGTTGCATGTGAAATGTTCACCGGATGGATCGCAGCATGTAGTTGGAGAAGCGGCCGGGAGTCCGGCACACTGAGTCACCTGCACATTGAGCAGTTCCTCTTTACGCCCGGCAAGCTCCCTGTCAAAGTCAACAGGCCTTCCTAAAAAAACTCCATATAGAATTGATTCATCATTTGTAATCAGACCCGCCGCATCGGAAGCGGAGATTAATCTGTTATTATACGCGGTCATCAGATCGCGATGTGAAAACGCATCAGCTTTCCTGTTCATTTTCAGCTTCCTCTGTTATCTGTATTTTAAAATCACACAAGACTTTTGTATTTATTTTATTATGCTAACGTCAATAATAATTGCAGGAGTTATATACAAATTCAGAAAATTAAATAATTTTACCATAATAAGTCAGGCATTGCTCCAGAAAAGAGAGAATAAATTGTTCAGATATTCAGAGAAATGGATGGATAAAAGTATGTATGCAGTATTTCCGGAGGAGCCTGAATAAACAGACTCCCCGGGCAGGTAAAAAGTGATCAGTACCCTGACAATGAATAGTGATTCGATCCGGATTCGTCATAGCATTCCCCGTTCCCGCAGGATGAAGAGAATGTTGTTGGAGATGAGCAGGATGATCCTTTAATCTTCTCACATATCTCCTGGGCTTTTTTTCTATCAGGGAAGCTGTCTCCTTTTGTGCATACTACGATTTTTTTCCCCCCTTTTGACCAATCACTGCCATACTGGCATTTCGCATCTGCACGGACAGAAAACATTACAGCAGTAAACATAATAACTGCCGCAAAAGAAATAAACTTTTTCATAGATGACTCCTTAGCGGATTATTGAAATTCTTATCAATATTATGCTAAGTATAAATGAAGGAAAAGTAAAGTAGTTGGCACTAAAAAAATACTACAAGTGAAACTTTTTTAACACCCTTATATTTGAGAGCGGTTCTTACTGAAGAGCATCCGAAAGAGAGCAGAGCTTCAGAAGTGACAGGACCCTGTCAGATGCTTTAGTTATAACAAACCCGAGATTGCGCTGTTTCTGGCTTTTATGAAGTTTTATCAAAACCCCGATAGATGAAGAATCAAGATATACAGCTTCTGAAAGATCTATTTCAACCCCTTTTTCAATGTTATTATTAATATTTTCTACAATTTCAGAGAACCTCCTTATACCTGAAGGATCCGCTTCACCTGATATTGTAATAGTTACAAGATTGTCAGTTTCTGAAAAAATAACATTCATGATATTGCTCTCAAAAATATTTTAGGATTATACACTAAAAACTCTATATAATAATACTTTAAATTATCTTAATAAAAAGTTCAAGCTATTATTTTTTATGATCACATTTTTATTATTAGTCTTTTTTAATCAATCTATATATAATAATTTTCACAGAAAACACTTAATACTCATTAAACTCATTACATCAGGTGATATAATCGATCTTTAAGCGTGAAAAAAATATTTTCTATTCATTTACCGCTTTCTGTTTTAAAATAATTCTATTCTCAGAGTATAAAAAAGTATTAATTAGTTGATTTTGAAATAATAGTATTACAGATTAAAACATTAAAAAATTAAATAAATGAACAAATAAATGGATACATCTATAAAAAGAAAACGAATAATGGACTCTCTCAAGAGACTCCTGGATAAGTACTCATATTCATACATCTCTATGCAGAATGTGGCTGACGAAGCAGGAATCTCCAAAGGGGGACTCAGGTATTACTTCCCCACTAAAGAATCCCTGTTTATAGGACTTCTTGAGGACTTCTTTACAGGGATTGAAGTTGATCATATGAAAATGGTCAATTCGCAGGACCAGAGCGGAGACAGGGCTGTACTTTCTACACTTTTTAATATTGAAAGTTTTGTTCTGAACCAGAAAAATATAAAGATTTTCATCAATCTTATCCTCTATGGGCTTGAAAATCCTGAAATGATGAAACCAATTAGTATTTTCTTCAGAAAGCATCTTGAAATATATAAAAAAGTAATAGAACAGGCTAAATCTGATCTTCCAAAAATAGACAGAAATGAATTTGATCTTGAATTTAAAGCGAGAATAACACAGATTATACTCCTGAGCACAGGACTCCTTGAAGCAATTGACCCTATAGGGATGGAACCGGCAAAGCTTGCGAGATATGTGCTTTCACTCTTTTCAGAACAGCAGTCAGCCGTTATCAGCTAACATCCTGTTATTTTCAGACAAAAAGCAATGGGAAGAATCCCATTGCTTTTTTCGTTTATCTCTGATATGTATACCTGCTGTCAGGCCTTAAATACCAGTCTGCATTTACAGATCCGCTGTTTAAATACCAGTCATCAAACTCCGGGTATGCATTATATATTCTGCTGTACTCTTTAGGCCAGGACCAGTTATCCGGGACAAGGAGCCCCCAGGGAAATCCGTCAGAGTCCAGAACTTTTCCTGTATAATCTGTTTTAACAAAGGGGAGATGTACCTCTCTGCCGGGAACTCCATTACAAATAATATATGGATCATACGGCATTGCCGCAACCAAGCTTCTATCGAGACCTCTTTCAAAAGTTATCGGGGTATGCACTTTTTCCGCACAATCCCTGTATCTTCCACTGCTGTTTGTATAATAGCTACCGAGAGTATAGATGCTGTTTTCTTTAGGATTTTCGATAAGCAGATACGAAATACCATATATATTAATGCGGAACTGATTTCTGTATCCAGCGCCTGAAGCAAGAAGTTTTGTTTTCAGATCTATCTGACGGAGTCTGTTCTGACTGTCTATTTTTTCTGTTATTGTCAGCCTCACAACAAGATCATTAAAATCAGCATCGCCTTTATCCGGATAGAGATCCTCGTAGGCAAGAGTATACACACCTGTAATTTTCTTAGCGCCTGTTTCATCATAGGGGAATTCATCATCCTGATCCGGTACACCATCACCGTCAGAATCTATTATAACAACAGATTCAAAAGGCTTCATTGCTATATTTTTCCCGAACTCTATGAGCTTTCCCAATCCTTCTATCGGACAGCTTAAAGTTTCATAGCCAGCCCGGGTTACCACGACATTAGCTGTCTGATTAGCTGAGTCAACTGTGGCTGTAAATAACGAAATACCGCTGCTATTTGTAAAACCCTGCCAGTTTAAATCTCCATCAGATTTCAGGAGGTTAATGGAGACCTGTCCAAGAGGGAGCCCTGTTTTTTCATCTGTAACCTTGAGAGAAATTCTGACATTCGTCACAGTAGAAAAATCAAAATCGGGACCGGGTTCGGATATTTCCGCCATGTAAGAAATTATATTACCATTCATCACAACCAGTGTATATGAAATGATATTGCCACTGCTGTCAGTGTAATTAAATTTAACATTAATCTCTGCTGAGGCACTTCCGGTTGTACGAAGGTCACCTGTGTCAGAATCAATTATTACCGGGATCAGATTACCATCAGAATCACTGCACTGAAGTGAACTTATCCTGCCTGACAGAGCCCATCCACTTTCAGATACAGATGTAATCTTTACTATATCATTACCTGAATAAACAGCATGCCCCTGTTTAAGTTCAAGAAGTATATTGCCCGGTATAACGGCTGTTATATTACCTGATGCGTCTGTTTTTATAATATATTCTTTGCCATCAACTGAAATACGAACTTCATAAGGCCCGGCTGGAACTTCCGTTGAACCACCACCGGTTATCATTATATCACCTGTGGCAGTATTGATCTGTATTCTGTCAGAGGCTACCTGAATTGTTCCGTCACCCGCCATCGCAGAAAGTATCTGCACTCCATCAGCCAGGCTCCATCCGCTATTCCCCGGTGATGTCAGTGTCAGGTTTATACCTGATGCGGAGAATGCCCCGTTATTAAGGTCAACAATAACGGCTCTCCCGGCGATAGCAACATTGCCTGTAATCTTTCCGGTACTGTCTGTTTGAAGTATAATAATCCTGCCGTCAGAAACTGTTATTAAAACATTGCATGGAAATGCAACAGTATCATCTGTTATAAGATCACCTGTAACCGGATCTATCTTTACGGAAATTATATTTCCATTATTATCTGTAACTGCAATACTGCTTATTGATAAATCCTCTGTATAATTACCATATCCACCTGATGAAATTATTATATCTTCGCTATTTACAGATAAAACCCCGTTATCGAGGTTCAGAATCATACTGTTTCCTGAAGGATAACTGATTGATGATACAACTGCGGGTTTATTATCATCTACTGACACGACAAGGAGATATTCCCTCTCATCTGTCCTGATGACAACAGTATAGACCCCTTCAACAGTTCCGTCAGAGGGGATAATTTTTATACTTCCATCCTGTTCAATTGAAACAGCAACTGTTTGACCATTTTCATCTGTCGCTGTAATTGTTGAGGCATTGTAACTGTCGCTGCTCACTTTTTCATAATTAATATTTAAATTGCCACTGTCATCTGTCAGAATTATTACAACATATTGTGTCACATCCTGTTCTGAATCAGCACCATTATTTTCTGAATTTATCCCGTTATTTATACCGATAGTTCCATCGGCTGAACCGGGATTACCACCCGAAGCGGATGAACTATCCCCTGTAATTCCGGAATTATCAGTTGTAACTATAACTTCAGGAACTGCGGCATTTCCGCCCCCTCCACTGCCACCACAGGATATAAAGAAAAGTGAAGATACCATAATAGTGAATGCAATAACAATAGCTGTCTTTCCTCTCATCAATTGCCCTCTAAAATAAATTATATATTATACAACAATATCATCAGTCAAAAAAATCAAGCACAAAAAAGCCCATACGGGCTTTTTTGTGCAAAAAAATACTCCTTTTTGTTAAAAACACCATCTGCACTAATAATTATTTGATTTAAACTCTAGGGTTACTATATTACCGGTAACCGGGTTAAATAACTTTATCAAGGAGGAAAAAATGAAAAGGCTTCTAATATTCATCACATTCATGTTTTTTACAATTGTATTACAACCGGATTTATCCTTTGCATTGGATACGGAAGCACTGAGTCCGACACAACCGCCAAGACTGCCTGTTACAGATTATGACTCCGGAACTCATATCATTACTGATGTAATGTACCTGCATTACAGCTTTGATGAATTTGATCTTGATGGTGGCGGCATTGGCGCCAACTACGTGGACAACTATGAGAAGATTGGCTATAACTTCGGCGGCGGTATAACTTATCTTCAAGGTTCCGCATCAGATATCGATCTGGATGTATACTGCCCTCTACTATCTCTCAACGCAAATATAGGATACAGGCTTGCGGGTAATCCTGATACAAGCAGCTTTATGGTATTCGGCGGTATTCACTGGATGTATATGTGGTTTGTTGCGACTTACGGTGAGTATGACGCATTTATTTACGGTCCTGTTTTCGGCCCGCTTGCAGGTGCAAAGGCTGAAATAAAGATGACGCCATCCGTAAGCATCATCCCTTATTATGTATTTCATCATGCGATATATGACATCACAGTTGAAGTAGAAGGAATCGAGCAGGATGTGGATATAGATCCCGTTACATCACACCTCCTTGGCTTCGATATAAAATTCGGCGAATTCAGCATCGGAGCCCTTATAGACACATTAAATAATACGGATAACAAAAAGATCACTATTCTCTTCAGTTATGACCTGAATATCACAGATGATGAAGATCTGAACAGGGGAAATGTACAGCAGCCGGAGAAACAGAAGGCGAAAAGACCCGCAAGAACTCAAAGAAACGTAAAAGAAGGGAAGTAATCTATTAAGTAATCAATCAGCAGGAGATTCAAATACTGAAGAATCTCCTGCCTGCGGGATCCTTTTGAACAGATCCCTTTTCCATCAGCTTTCTCAACGTGAGCTCTACCCATCCACGGGCAAAATCATGCTTAACTTTTCTTTCACCGGGGTAAAGAGATGAAAGTATCTCCCTTATTGTTATACCTTCGTTGCCTGCTGATCTTATTATTTCAAGAACATCATTAACTCTCTTACTGCGCCAGGCCAAAATTTCCCGGATTCTTTTCCCCGGTTCGGTCACAGGGCTGCCGTGAGCGGAGAGAATTAGCTCAAGCTTATCAAGTAATAAAATCTCCTCAAGAGAAGAATCGTACATATCAAGGTCTGACCTCGGGGGGCCGAGCCACACATTAATGCTTCTCATGATATTGTCCCCCGAAAAGAGAACCCCTGTAAGAGGATTGTAAAGTGTTATGTGGTCATCTGAATGCCCCGGTGAATGAAAAATATCCCACTCTTCACCATTAATAGTGATCTTTGTATTCTCCTCGATAACCGTATCCGGAGTTTTAACGTAATCTATTCCCCAGTAGAGCCTGTAAATAAAAAACTCAAATGAAGACGTTATACTGCTGAACAGGCCGGAAATAAAACCCCGTAATCCTTTTGTGCGGTTTCTTTTTTCAACAGAATAAGATCTACGATAAGTTTCTGCATCGGGAATAATTCTGCTCATCCTCTCTGTGAGAATAATATCAAGGTTATACTTTTTTTTAAGCCTGCTGAGCCCGGAGAAGTGATCAGCATGAGCATGTGAAAGGAGTATACGTGAGATTCTATTCTCAACTCCCCGCTCCCTGCATATTCTGTTAACCTCTTTATATGCTTTGTCAAATATCCTGATACAGCCCCGGCTGCCGTAACCTCCATCAAAAATAAGCCCGTCACTACCTGTAATAACATAAAGGTTTACCGGGGGCTTCAGCATTCCCGATATCCCCCTCTCTGTGATCATAAAGATCCCGGGATAAACTTCTTTAAATGACATTTTACTCAGCCTTTTATACTGATAAAGCCCAAAACTTTTTCACGGCCCGCAATCATAATCCACCCTTTAGCAACCTCATCCGGAGACCGGCCGATATAGAGAGACGGAAACTCATTTCTCATAACCTCACGCACAAGTGAATTGTTTTCTGCAACGAACTTCATGATTTTCAGTTTATCTTCGTCATTTAAACTGTCCCAGTTAAAAATATCAGACATGCTCCTCTCCATAACCTCTGCCAATTTATACGGCAACATTAAAGACATCCCGCCGCTAACGAGTCAATAATTTAAAGAAAAAGCAGATTAGATAAAAAGATTGATAAGATCGGTGAAAATACAGCAGATTTAATTCTTGAAAAAAAATAAGTTCTGCTTAGCTTTGTATTTACTGAAGGTC
>ERZ795053.1083-NODE-1083-length-34863-cov-6.530798_pt1 | contig 34863 bp, 30 predicted proteins | sample MGYA00375137_ERZ795053 | MGnify/ENA primary metagenome ERZ795053 (study PRJEB30182, sample SAMN05720284) | activated sludge metagenome | isolation source: Anaerobic digester | place: Hong Kong | collected 2014-12-17 ...
CCCGCCAGCCACGCCGGCGCGTCGAGCCGTTTACACCGTTCCTGGGACAGTCCCGATCGAGCCGGCGATCCGGCGGGTCATCTCGGATCCGGTCGGTGGCTCGGACTCGAAGGACGCCCAGGAGTCCGTGACGTAGGGCGCGTAGATGGCGGCGCAGCCCGCGCCATCGCGGGTGGCGTCGGCCGGCCGGATGAGGACCGCGGCCGGGTCGACGGCTATCTGGTCGGGCGTCACGGGAGCGGCAGCGGGGTCGGGAGGGCACGCGGTCGGGCACGATCGGGCACGCGGTCAGGGTAGTGCGGCGCCAAGGGTGGAGGATGCGGGCGACGTCGGCGAGGCGCGGATGGTGGCGACCGATGACGAGACTCGGCCAGCGGCATACCCGGGCGCCTGCCTGGCCCTCTAGAACGGCGGCTGGTCGTAGGCGGTTGCCCGTTCCCACGCACTCGGCTGGATTGAGGCGCACGCGTCGGGGCCGGCGAGGGCGTGGGTGTTCGGGTCGGCGAGGGCGTGGGTGTCCGGGTCGGCGAGGGGACGTGGGCGTCGGTCGTCGAGGTGGCTGTAATCCGCACCGGGCCAGTTGCCTGGCTCCGCCTCGTCACGGGGCTCTATCTCGTCACGGGGCTCCACCTCGCCGTGGCGATCAGCCGGAGCCAGCGATCCCGCTCCTGGCTGGCGCCGGCAGCTGCGGCGGGAGCCGGCGACGTCGGCCCAGTCCGGCAGATCGGGCAGGTCAGGGCAGGAGAGGTCGCGGTGGTCGGTGGGGGTGACGGTGTGGGTGTGCCCGGCGAGGGTGGTCCAGGTGACGGTATGGGTGTGCGGGTCGTGGTGGGCCTGCCACAGGCGCAGCGTCTTGAGGTGGTGGTGGGCGCGGTGCAGTGGGGTGAGGTTGGTGCTGGCGGTTGAGCCGGTGGGCCAGGGTTGGGTGTGGTCGAGGTCGCAGCCGGGGCCGGTGCAGGTGTCGTGGCGGGTGCGGACGTGCGCGGCCAGGCGGGGAGGGGCGGCGTAGGAGCGGGAGGACAGCTCGAGCAGGGCTCCGGTGTCGGGATCGCAGAGCAGTCGTCGCCAGGTGCTGCCGGCGGCGTGGGCCAGGTCGCGGGCGGCGGTTGCGGGCAGGTAGCCGGTGGTCGCGGCGGTCGGGCCATGGAGCTGGCCGACGCCGTGGCTGGTGCCGGTGAGCACGTCCAGCGGGACGGTCACGGTGACCCGGGCCGGCGGCAAGACCCCCAGCCCGGACCAGTCCACCCACGCCGACACCTCTGCCGGTGACACCATGCCGGCCTCGAACCAGCTCTTGCCGGTGACCGGTTGGGCCGGGGAGGCAGATGCGGACTGACACGAGCGCTCAGACTCACTGCCCGGCGTTCCTGCGCCGGGGTCGGTGCGCGACACAGCCGGCTCGCCCAGGTGTGGGACACCACCGTAGAGAAGCAGGTCGAGGGTGACGTCGGAGCGCAGCTGTCCCAGGGTGCGCCCTGGGTGGCAGCCGGCGGCCCGCAGGGTGCGGGCGATCTCGTCGACCCGGTTGGCGGCGGCAGCGATTCGCGCCGCGTCGCCGGAGACGGTGAAGTCTCCCGTGCCGTCGGGGAAGATCTGACCGACCGCCTCCCGGCGAGCCAGCGCCCGGTCGCGGAGCTGGCGGGTCCGTCCGGAGGCAGCGTGTGCTGCGGTGACGAGGCGCGACAGGCGACGGCGGCGCGCGGCCTCCGGGGTGCGGGTGCCGTCGGGCCGGTCGGCGAGAACACGCTCGGCCAGGGAGTCGGCGACGTCGGCGTCCAGCTCGGTGCAGGCCTCCATGATGCGGGATGCCTCGGTGACCTCGATCCGCCCCGCGGCCAACGCCTGGACCAGCGCACGCGTGCGGACCGGGTCAGCCACCGCCAACCGCAACCGCGACCGACACACCCGCTCAGCCATCCCCGCCTGAGCGACCACCTCGGCCACCGCCCCGGTCACCGACGCCCGCGCCAACCGGTCCGCCTCACGGGCACTGGCCGGAGCCACCCGCTCCTGCCACACCAACTCATAGGCCGCATGCAACACCCGCCATGCCGACAACACCGACGCATCAACGGCCGCCTTGATCGCCTCCGCCTGAACGATCACCGCCACCGCCGCCTGCATCGCCGCCTCCCGCGACAGCGCAGCCCCTGGCCGACCGTCCAATCCCGCCCACGACCGCCCCACCTCACCCGCCGGCAGCACCCGCGCCGCCGCCGGGACCTGCGGATCCAGACACGGCTCGAAGATCGTGTCCGCCGCCGGCCGCGACGCGGCTCTGGCACCGGGGCACACCCGGACACCACCCCCTCGGCAGCCACCCATGGCGCCCCCAACACCAGCTCGGTCAATCCCGGCACCACCACCTGCCACCCCGCCGCCCCCGACCACACCCCCGCCGAGTCAGCCGAGTCAGCTGACCCGTCCTGCCCCTCGTCGGCGAGCCCGGCAGCGATCCGACCGTTGGTCGGCTGGGCGTCCAGCTCGGCGGTCACCGCAGCCAGCCAGTCGTCCAAGAACGGGGCCATCGGGTCCCGGGCCGCCACCTGGTCGATGTCCTCGCCGTGGTCGACGATCACGGCCTCGGTCAGCGGGTCAAGCGCACCCCACGGGGACCGCGGAGGGCGGTCCACCAGGCCTGGGGTCGTCGTCGACATGGTCTCATCATACTCGATCGTGTGTTCGATCTCAAATCGAATCGGCAATGTTATCAATGGGATTGGAGTGCAACGCAGCGGCGGCAGGTGCGGCCCCGCGTGCCAGCCTTGGCCCCCGTGGCGCCCCGGCACACGTCGGCGCAGCTCCACTCCGCTGGACTCAGACCGCTTGACTCAGAGGGCGCGCCGGAAACACACCACCGAGGCCACCCAGGAGAGCGTTGACGGCTCGGTCGGGTGGCAGTCCCCGGCTCCTCACCGACCAGCGAGCCAGTCCCGCAACGACTTCCGGCCTGCCGGCCGGGCTACTCCCCGCGCGGCAACAGGATTCGACGTCGAGCCTGGCACTCCCGTCGTCGGCGCGCCGACCGCGAAGGTCTCGTCGCCGTAGCCGAACCGGTCGAACACCGCGACACAGGAGTGGCACGGGTCGATCACGGCGCCCGCCGGGATGGGTCCACCGCCGGAGGTGAGGGTGATCCGCGCCGACCCGTAGAGCTCGGCCAGCCGACCCTCGAGCTCCTCGTCTGGATGCTCGGACTGCGCCCGCTGCAGGATCTGGCCCAGGCCCTTCTTGCCGGCACACCCCCGCCCGTCCCACGGTTCGAAGACCTCCACGGCCCGGACCGCGGACTCCAGCCACGCGGCATACCAATCCTGGAAGGATGCCGCGACCTGGACGTCCTCGTCCTCCGAGACCGACCGCGCGTCGACCCACACCGTCCCCCGGCCAGGTCCGGCGAGACGCAGATACCAGAACACCCCACACCCCGCGAAGGCGAGGACGATCGACCGAGCGTCACCCTCGCCCACGACGGCCGGCCGCTCGAGCCCATACCCCGGGCCGGCGCCGCTCGCGGCAACCGTCGAGACGAAGTGCTCGTAGGCCCGCGGCAGCGAGCCGCCGGCCGCCGCCCGCAGCTCCTCGAGCTCGCCCTGCGAAAGCGGCGCACCCAGCCGGCCCCCATGTCGACGCCAACCGCGCCACCCCGCTGCCTCGCTCGCCGCCGCCCGCGCGCCGACCAGGTCAACAAGGGTGCGCTGCAACGACTCTCGAACGAAGCCAGGGAACGGCTCCTGGGGAACGAGAATCGCATGATCGCGCAGCAGCGCACCGTCGGACGGCATTCGCACCACGACCCGGGTCAGCGCGGCATGCGCCGGCTCCCAGTCGCCGCCGTGCACCTTGACCTCCGGCGACACAGAGCTGTCCTGCCCTGGTTCGCTCGCCGCGATCACACCGAGGAAGGTGCCGAGCGACACCGCTCGGTCGGTCGCGAGCAGCGGCAGCCGGCCAGACTCGAGGACCGCGACCGACAGCCAGTCCCCGGCCATCCGGCGCATCGTCGCCGCCGCCTCCTGCACGGGCGCCGGCCCGTCCGCACCCTGCTCGACGAACCGGTCCACACCGGTGACGAGCAGTCGGAACCGCCGGCCGTCGAGGACGACCTCACGCTCCTCCGCATCCGGGTCGAGCGGCTGGGCGTCGAAGGCACTCTTGAGCAGCCCACCGACGGAACACGCCCACAGACATCCGGCCTCGACGATCGCCGCCTCGGGCGTGCTCGCACACCCGGACAGGTTCACCGCCTGCGCCGGCTCGCCGAAGGCGCCACCCTCCACCCAGACGGTGACCATCGCCCCGACACTGTCGGCCGCCACCTGGCGCACTGACAGCGGCGGTGGGCAGTGCACCCTGACTCCGCCCACTCCGAGGTGTGCGACGGGCACGCCGCTCGGTCCGGCGGCCTCGACCCGGCCATCCGCGAAGTGCCCGGCGATCCGCTCGGCGAGCAAGGTGGCGAGCGCGTCCGGCTCCGCGGCATACCCGTGCGTGTCGGCCATACGCTGACCCTATGCCGAGCCTCACCCACGAGCTCCTCGCCGCCGTCCTGGGGCTCACCCTCAAACACCGGATGAGGCACGACGACGAGGGCATGAACGCCGAGATGGCAGCCGCCCAGCTGCGACCACGCCACTTCGCCCCGCCACCGTCGCTCGACCGGCACGTGTCGCTGCGGGTGACCCGACAGCACGGGTGGCGCGTCTACGAGATGGCGCCGTGGGGGCGAGAGCTGCCGCGCCACCGGGTCATCTATCTGCACGGCGGCGGCTATGTCAGCGAGATCGACCAGGCGCATTGGGGGGTATGCCGCCGGATGGCCACCCTCGTGCCGGCCCGGGTCGTCGTGCCGATCTACCCGCTCGCGCCCACCCAGACGGCCTCACACACCGTGCCGATCGCTGCCGAGATCGTCGCCGACGTCATCCGCGACGCCGGCGACGACACTCTCGTCACCCTCATGGGCGACTCGGCCGGCGGCGGCATGGCTCTCGCCGTCGCACAGCTGTTGCGCGACAACGGAATCGGGCGGCCGAGACTCGTCCTCATCGCCCCCTGGCTCGACCTCGCCACGATGGCCGAGGTCGAGCCCGGAGCGACCCGCGACCCGATGCTCTCGGTGCCCCGACTCACCCGTGCCGCCGAGCTCTACGCGGGTGAGCTGCCGCTCGAACACCCTTGGGTGTCACCGCTGTTCGGGAGCGTCGAGGGCCTCGGGCCGATGACCGTCTTCGTCGGAACGCGCGATCTGCTGCTGCGCGACGCCCGGCGGCTGCGTGCGGCGGCCCGGGAGGGCGGCATACCGTGTGAGTATCACGAGGCGCCCGGGCTCATCCACGTCTGGCCGATCCTGCCGCTCCCGGAGGCGCGCCAGGCACGCTCGGCGATCGTCGGGTCGATCAGGGGCGAGTCGCGCGGCTAGCGGCCGGCCGGGGCAGCGGGCTGCCCCGCCGGCACCCGCACGCCACCGCCGTTGCCGCCGGTGAGCCCACCGAGTCCGCCGCCACCGAAGGGGTTGTTGTTCGTCGGCAGCGGCTGGCTCGCATCGCCGAGCAGGACGACATCGCCGGGGGCCAGACCGCTCGTCACCTCGACCTTGCCGCCGCCGGCCGCGCCGGTCTGCACGGTCACCCGGGTGACCTGGTCACCCTTGACGACGCCGACCGAGCCGACACCGGTCGAGACGGCGGCGACCGCGGAGGCCGGCACGGTGAGCACGCCGGTCGCCGATCGCACGACGATGGCGACGGTCGCGCGGCCGCCGCTGCCGACCGCGGCGGGCACGCCGTCGACGAGCACGTCGACGGCATACGTGGTCGCGGACGAGGCCCCCGCCGCTGCCCCGGACGACGAGGAGGCCGCGGTCGGCAGCAACGCGACCGCGACGACCGAGCCGTCGATCGGCGCGACCCCGGTGACCGTGACGTGGGCGAGCTGGCCGACCTGGACGCTGGGCAGGCTGGTCGCCGGGACCTGGACGGTGACCGTGGCAAGCGATCCGGAGAGCACCGGTATGCCGCTCGCGGCCGACGCGGTGTCGCCGACGGTCCACGGGACGGCCCCGACCGTGCCGGCGACGGGCGCGAGCAAGGTGGCGCCGGCGAGGTTGGCCTTGGCCTTGGCGAGGGCGGCCTCTGCGGATACGACGTTGGCGCGGTCGGTGATGAGCCGCGCGTCGCTGACAGCCGCGCCGCCGGCACCGGACGCCCCACCCGCGCCGGCCGATCGAGAGACCGCAGCGGCCGCGGACGCCTTGAGCGCCGCCGCCTGCGCGGCCAGGGCAGTCGCCTGTTGCTGGAGCCGAGCGGCCTGCGCGGCGAGCGAGGCGGCATACGTCGTGAGAACGCGGGTGGCGGCCTGCTGGGCGACCGTGACGGCGGACAAGGCCTCGGCGCACGCCTGGAGCTGGGCCGCGGTCGGCGGCCCGGATGGGCTCGGCGCGCCGGACGCGGTGGCCGTGCTCGACGCGGTGGCCGTGCTCGACGCGGTGCTCGTGCTCGACGCGGTGCTCGTGCTCGACGCGGTGGCCGTGCTCGACGCGGTGCTCGTGCTCGACGCGGTGCTCGTGCTCGACGCGGTGCTCGTGCTCGTGCTCGACGCGGTGGACGACGAGGTCGGGAGACTCGTCGTCGGCATGCCGGCTGCTCCTGGTGTGGTCGGCCGGCTCGGGGTGCCGAGGACCGGCGCACAGACCGAGTCGGCGGCGCGCTCGGCGGCGAGCACCGCCTTCATCGCCGAGTCGGGGGTCGGCAGCGTCGCACCGCCGCCGCCTCCCTGAGCGCCGACCGGCGCCGAGGACGTGGATCGCCCGGCCGAGCTTCCTGAGATTCCCGAGGCTCCGGAGACCCCCGCGGACGCCGCTGAGGAGCTGCCCGCGCTCGTCGAGCTCGCGGCGGTGAGATCGGAGTCCTCGATGGCGACCGCCTGGTCGCGCTGGGCCTGGGCGTCGAGGACGGCCTGTCGCAGCACCGTGTCGTCCAGGGTCGCGAGCGGCTGACCGGCCTCGACATGCTGACCGACGGCAACGGCGACCGAGGCCACCTTGCCCGAGACGGGAAAGGCTGCCGTCACCTGCCCGGTCCGGGCGACCGAGCCGACGAGGGTGAGGGCCTGCTCGACCGTCCCGACCGATGCCCGCGCCGTGCGCAGGCTGTCCGACGCGCCGCCCGAACCGGCCCGCGCGACAACGCTGCCCACGACCCCGACGAGGACGACGGCCACACCCACGACGACCGCGGGGGCGGCGGAGCGGCGGCGGCGGCGGGCCGGCCGGTCAGCCACCGGTCGACCCCGGCACCGCGCTCGGCGCGCCTGGCATCCCGCCGCCCGGGGCGCCGCCCGCCGAGCCGCGCGCGCCGAAGCCGCCGGCCTGGGTGCACGCGCCGTTGACCGAGTCCCGCAGCGCGACGGTGGTCGCGGTGACCGCGCCGGTCTGGTCGACCGCGCCGATCGCCGTCGCGCAGAGGCCGACCTTGACGTCGGTCGCGGCCGCGGCCTTGCTGACGGCATACGTCGTCGCCGGGGTGACGGACACCTCCACCGGCGCTCCGGTCGCCGTCGGCGTCGCGCTCGGGTCGGGTGCGCCGGTCCCGTTCGGCGCCACGCGAGCGAAGCCCTGCACCGCGAAGCCGCTCGGCGACACCGACGTCACCTGCCCGAAGACACCACCGAAACCCCTTGCGTCAGCAGGGCCCCCGGTCGGTCGCGCGGTGCCGTTCGGGGCGCCGGTCGGCATGCCGCTCGCTCCACCACCCGTTATGCCGCCGCGCCCGTTCCCGAAGCCGGTGACGCAAGAGCCGTTGGTCGCCGGCGTGACGTCGACCACCGTCGCGGTGACGGGCGCGCCACCCGTCGATGACCCCTCCGCACGCACCGAGACACAGGAGCCGACCGTGACGTCGGCCAGCGAGCCCGTGACGGTCCTTGTGAATCGGGTCGTGGCGGTCCACGTCACTGCGGTCTGCTTCGTCGCGCTCTGCACCTGCATCGTCGAGCCCTCGACGGCCGCGACCAGCCCGCTCGCGCCCGGGATCCGCTGGCCACCCCCACCGCCAACCCCGCCATTGCCATTGCCATTGCCGACTGGTCCGGCGGTCGCGATCGGGGTCGGCGTCGCCGCCCCACCGGAGGACCCGCTACAGCCGGCCAGCCCGATCGCGGCAGCCACGAGACCGAGTGGGAGCGCGGCATACCGGATCGTGCGGGGTGATCCGGTACCGCGAATCGGGTTGCTGGACATGATGTCTCGCTTTCGAAAGGTCATTCGCTGCGGAGCGCGTCGATGGGGGCGAGGCGAGCGGCCCGGCTCGCCGGATAGACACCGGCGCCGATGCCGATGGCCAGCGAGACGGCCAGCGCGACGGCGGCCGAGAGGGGCGAGATGGTCACCGGCTGGCCGAGCAGGCCGGGCAGGACCGAGGCGCCGAGCAGCCCGAGCCCGATGCCGGCCAGCCCGCCGATGATGCCGAGCAGGCTGGCCTCGACGAGGAACTGGCGCAGGATGACGCCCGGCGTGGCGCCCAGCGCCTTGCGCAGGCCGATCTCGCGGACCCTCTCGGCAACCGAGACCAGCATGATGTTCATGACGCCAATCCCCCCGACCAGCAACGAGATCCCCGCGATCGAGGCAAGCAGGACGGTGAGGATGCGGGCCGTCGTCGTCACCGTGTCGACGATGGCCTGCTGGCTGCTCACCGTGAAGTCGGCGGTCGTCGTCGTCACCCCGTGGGCGGTGAGCAAGGCGGTCGACACCTCCTGGTATGCCGCGGACAGACTCGCCTGATCGCGCACCTCGACGTAGATGGTCGAGACGGCTCGGGGGTTGGCGCTCGTCGACAGGCGCGCGGCAAACGTCGACTGCGGGATGACGACGAGGTCGTCCTGATCGCCACCCGTCGTCGAGCCCGCCGTCTCGAGCAGCCCGACGACGGTGAGCGTCTGGCCACCGACCGTGATCATCTGTCCCACAGGTGAATCCAGGCCGAGCTGGGTCGCGGTCGTCGACCCGATGATCGCGACCGAGCTCTCCGACGCGACCTCGGCACTCGTGAAGAAGCGGCCGCTCGCGATCGCCCGCGCGCGGACCTCGAGCCAGTCGGGCGTCGTGCCGACGACAGTGCTCGTCCAGTTCGTTGCGCCGGCGAGCACGGTGAGCGACGACTGCGAGACCGGCGCCACGCGGGCGATGTCGGGGGCTACCGACCGGTCGGCGAGCAGCTGCGCGTCGTCCATCGAGAGGGTCGTCGCGGTGCCGCGCCCGCCCCTGACTCCGCCAACCGTCGTCGTGCTGCCGGGCGTGACGATGAGCAGGTTGGAGCCCAGCTTGTTGATCTGGTCGGTGATCCGCTGCGAGGCACCCTGGCCGAGCCCGACCGTGAGCATGACCGCCGCGATGCCGATGAGGATGCCGAGGACGGTCAGCGCGGAGCGCAGCCGCCGGGTGCGCAGCGCGTCGCCCGCGGTCCGGAAGGTCTCGAGCCAGCTCACGCCAGGCCCTCGCTATGCCGCGTCGGCTCGCCGGGCCGCGCGGCCTCGGTGAGCCGACCGTCGCGCATGACGACCATCCGCTGGGCACGCTCGGCGACGTCGTGCTCGTGGGTGATGACGACGATGGTGCGGCCCTGGGCGTGCAGCTTGTCGAGCAGGCCGAGGATCTCGAGCGTCGAGGCGGAGTCGAGGTTGCCGGTCGGCTCGTCGGCGAGGATGAGCGCCGGCTCGGTGACCAGGGCCCGGGCGACCGAGACCCGTTGCTGTTGGCCGCCGCTCAGCTCGGTCGGCCGATGGTCCACCCGGTCGGCCAGGCCGACCCGGGCCAGCGCCTCGAGGGCCCGGGCCTTGCGCTCCCGACGGGACACACCGGCATACAGCAGCGGGAGCTCGACATTGCGCCAGGCGGACAGGCTCGGCAGCAGGTTGAACTGTTGGAAGACGAAGCCGATGCGGGCATTGCGCACGTGGGCGAGCTCGTGCTCGCCCATCTGGCTGACGTCCTCGCCGGCCAGCTCATAGCTGCCCGAGCTCGGCACGTCCAAGCACCCGAGGATGTGCATGAGCGTCGACTTGCCCGACCCGGACGGGCCCATGACGGCGACGTACTCGCCGGCCCGCACCGTGAGGTCGACTCCGCGCACCGCGTTCACCTGGAGCTGTCCGCTGCGGTAGGTCTTGGTGACTCCATGCAGCGCGAGCAACGGCCGGGCGTCCGGGTCCGGGGCCGCGACGCCGACGAACGGGTCGGCGACGACAGTCACGGTCCGGCTCCGGTCGGTGGCTGCGGCGCGCCCCCCTGGCCGGGCTGGAAGCCGCCCTGGCCAGGCTGGAAGCCACCGCCCTGGCCCCCGGAACCCTGGCCGGCGCCCCGGGTGCGGGTGCCCGTGCTCTGCCCGCCCGGCCCACTCCCGCGGGTCTCGACGACGACCTGATCGCCCTCGGCCAGACCGCTCGTCACCTGGGTGAGCTGGCCCTGGACCATGCCGATCTGCACCGGCGTCGTGACCCGCTGGTCGCCCACCGCCTTGGTGACGACGGTCTGCCCACCCTCGGTGCGAACCGCCGCGGTGGGCACGACGAGGGCGTCGGCGACCTCCCGGGTGACGATCGACACGGTGGCCGAGGCACCGGCATACAGGCCCTTGGGTGAGCCGGTGACGTTGATCGTCACGGGGAAGGACGCGACCCCACCGGAGGTCGTCGCGACGACGCCGACCGTGCCGACCGTGCCGAAGACGGTCTGCCGCGCGCCGGTCGGCAGGATCTGGGCCTGCAGGCCAGGCTTGAGCTGGGCGATGTCGGCCGAGCTCACCGAGGTGGACACGGTCCAGGCGTCGGTGGTGATGACGACGATCTGACCACCGGTCGAGCCGCTCGCAGCCGAGCCCCCGGCACCCCCCGAGCCAGCCGACGACGTGCCGCCGCCGGCGACCTGGTCGCCCACCGCGATGCCGACCTGGGCGACCGTGCCCGCGATCGGGCTGGTGAGGGTGGCGGCATCCCGCGCGCTGCGGGCCGCGGCGAGCTTGGCGTTGGCGGCGGCGACCTGGCTGTTGGCCGCAGCGAGCTGGGCGCTCGTCGCCGACGTGCTCGACTGCACCGTGGACAGGTTCGCGTATGCCGCGTTGACGTTGGCCTGCGCGAGCCCCACCGCGGTCTGCAGATCCGTGGGGTCGATCGCCGCGACCGGCTGACCGACGGCCACCTGATCGCCGACCTTGACGCTCACGCTCGACACCGTGCCCGGAGAGCCGAACCGCAGGTTGGACTGCGTCTTCGGGGTGATCGTCCCGCTGGCGCTGACGGTCTGCGACAGGGTCTGGGTGCTGACGGTCACGAGGGTCAGGGTGGTCGCGGCCTGGGCCGGAGCGGCCGAGCGCGCCCGCCAGCCGAGGAGTCCGACAACGACCAGCCCGAGGGCCACGACGCTGCTGGCGAGGATCAGGCCACGGCGCCGACGAGGGGCGGCGTCGGTCATGCTGCCACCGAAGGCCGCCAACCTTTGTCCCACCCGGGACCAACCTGTGCTGAGCCTGTGAAGCGGCCGGCGGGACCGCCCCGATCCACCCGGCGCTGGGTGGTCCACGCGGCGGACGGGAGGGCGGCATACCACCGTGTTGCATCTATCATGCATCTCACCATGCGCACTGCCCTGCCCCCCGCCTCCGCCCGCGTCTACGAGTCGATCAAGCGCGGCATCCTCGACGGCACCCACCCGTGCGGCGCCCTGCTCACCGAGGGCGAGCTGGCCGACGCCACCGGCGTCTCCCGGACCCCCGTCCGGGAGGCCCTGCTCCGGCTCGAGACCGAGGGCCTGGTCAAGCTCTACCCCAAGAAGGGCGCGCTCGTCGTCCCGGTCTCCGTCGAGGAGGGCCGCGAGCTGCTCGAGGCTCGCGCGGTCATCGAGGACTGGGCCGCGTATGCCGCGTGGCCGGCTCGCGCCGCCCTCGCCGACACCCTGCGCGGTCACCTCGACGACATGCGAACCGCCCGGCGGGCGGCCGACATCGCTGCCTTCACCGAGGCCGACCGACACTTCCACGAGGCGATCGTCGAGGCCGGCGGCAATGCCATCCTGCTGCGCACCTACCGCACCCTGCGCGACCGGCAGCTCGTCCTCATGGCGGCCGACCTGCGGATGCCCGGCAGCCGGATGGATGCCTCGCTGCGCGCCCACGAGCACCTGCTGCATGAGCTCGAGGCCGGCACCCGCACGACCTTCCGCGAGGCCTCCCGCGCCCACCTGCACGCCGCCGGCGCCCGACTGCGCGGCGAGGTGGCCCGGTGACCGCCGTGGTCGACCCCCCTGCGCCCGCGGCCGTCGAGCCCGCGCCACCCCGCCAGCTGCACGGCATCGGCGCGCGCCGAGCCCACGCCGTCTGGCTCGCGGCCTGCAGCGTCTACGTCCTCGCCGTGATGTTCCGGGCCTCGCTCGGCGTCGCCGGGCTGGCCGCGACCGAGCGCTTCGGCATCACCGCCTCGCAGCTGGCCACCTTCACCGTCGTCCAGCTCGCCGTCTATGCGGCGATGCAGGTGCCCGTCGGCGTGCTGCTCGACCGCTTCGGGTCGCGACGCATGCTGCTGTCCGGGCTGGTCTTCATGACCCTGGGGCAGATCGGCTTCGCCGTCTCCGCCTCCTTCGGCGCCGGGCTCGCGTCGCGCGCCCTCACCGGCCTTGGCGATGCGATGGTCTTCACGAGCGTGCTGCGGCTCGTCGGGCTGTGGTTCCCGGCCCGGCGGGTGCCGATCGTCGGCCAGCTCACCGGCCAGCTCGGCCTGATCGGCTCGATCGCCGCGACCGTGCCGCTGGCCCGGGCGCTCGAGCAGCTCGGCTGGGAGACGACCTTCCTCGCCGCCGCCTCGATGTGCCTCGTCTCCGCCGCCGGCGTCCTGCTCCTCGTCCGCGACACCCCTTACGTGCCGGTCGCGCCCGACCCGATCCGGGTCCGGGCCACCGCCAGCGCGCTGCGTGACGTCTGGGGAGTGCCCGGCACCCGGCTGGGCCTGTGGACCCACTTCACCACCGCCGTCGGACCGATGGTGCTCACCCTGCTCTGGGGCTACCCCTTCCTCGTCCTCGGCCTGCGCTATTCCGCGGACCTCGCCGGCTCGCTGCTCATCGCGATGACCGGCGCCTCCGCCGTCGCCGCGATCGTCATCGGCCGGCTCTGCGGGCACCGGCCGATCCTGCGCAGCCAGATCGCCCTCGGCATCGTCACCGCCACAGTGTTCGGCTGGATCATCCTGCTCGCCTGGCCCGGCACCGCCCCGCTGCCGCTCGTCGCGCTCGTCCTCGTCGTCACCGCCACCGGCGGCCCCGCCTCGGCGATCGGGATGGACATGGCCCGCTCCTACAACCCGCGACCCCGGCACGGCAGCGCGCTCGGCATCGTCAACGTCGGCGGCTTCACCGCCACGCTCGTCGCGATGGCCCTGGTCGGTGCCGTCCTCGACTGGCGCGCCCCCGGCGGCCCCGCGACCTACACGCTCGATGACTTCCGGCTCGCGCTCAGCGTCCTCTTCGGCTTCTGGGCCGTCGGCGCCACCCAGATCTGGCGGTATCGGCGGCGCACCATCCGGCTGCTCGAGGAGCACCACCCGGACGCCCTCGCGGCCCTGCAGCGAGGAGACCTCTACCTGCCCGGGATCTCCCGGTGAGCGGCATACCCGCGCTCCCTGAGCCCCCGGAGCCGGCAGCCCTGTCAGGGCTGCCGGTCGTGCCCATCGACGGCGTCATCCTCGACTACCACTCCACCCTCGCGCACGGCGGCGACCCGGCCGGCTGGGTCGCGGACGCGTGGACCATCCTCGGGCGCCCGGGCTCGCCTGCCGACTCCCTCACCGGCCGGTATGCCGCGCTGCTCGCCTTCCTCGACCGGATCTGGGAGCACGCGAGCCGCCTCGACCCGACCGGCGAGCGCGACCTCGACCCGGCCCGCCACCGCGAGGTCTATGACGCGACCGTCGCCGGCCAGTCGGCCCTCGCCGCCGACCCCGAGCTGGCCGACGCGCTCTACCGCACCCTCCTCGATCAGTGGACGGCCTATGCCGACACGGAGCCGATGCTGCGCGGCCTGCGCGCAGCCGGCGTCCGCACCGTAGTCCTGTCGAACATGGGCCTGGAGCTGGCCCCGGTCCTCGAGCGGCAGGGCATCGCCGGCCTCGTGGACGGGGTGCTGATGTCCTGGCAGGTCGGTGCCGTCAAACCCCGCCGCTCGGCCTTCGAGGCCGCGCTCGCGGTGCTCGGCCTCCCCGCCGAGCGGGTGCTCATGGTCGGCGACAACCACGTCGACGACGCGGGCGCGGTCGCGCTCGGCATCCGCACCCTGCTGCTGCCCCGCACCGATGGGGCGGCCCACGGGCTGGGCGTCGTCCTCGAGCTGGTCCGCGCCACCCGCCGCTAGAAAAAGTCTCGAGATTCTTCGAGAAACCCTGTCACGGATCCCCGAGGGCCCCGTCCTACACCCGAGAAGGGCGACCAGGTCTCAGCCGGAGCGCCCCGATCAACACGGTTCGGCCTTCCGGAGGGTGCTTGGAGGGGACTCGCCGGAAGGCCGAACCGGACAACTCAAGACCCGACTCGCGACAGGAAGGGAGAGCCTGCCGCGAGTCTCACCACGGATGCGGTGTCGGCAGGCAGGGCACACACCCCCTCGCTGCCGTGCTCGCCGCCCCGCGTGGCGTGGTGCTGGTGGGGCTGTGTCGACCTGGTCGGTCGGCACAGCCCTCCCTCATGTCCGGCCGGGTCGCTCGAGCCGCCTACGCTCATCCGGTATGCCGCCCGCTCACCTCCCGCTCCCCCGTCGCCGTCCTGCCGCGCCCGGTTCACAGGCACCCCGGCGGGTGCTCGTCACGGGTGCCGCCTCGGGCCTCGGGCTCGCCCTGGTGCGCCAGCTGGTCGAGGCCGGCGACACCGTGCTGGCGACGGACCGCGCAAGCGAGCGGCCGGCGGTGCTGCCCGGGAGGGCGGCATACCGCAGGCTCGATGTGACGAGCGAGGCCGACTGGGCCGACGCGATCGACTGGGTGCGCGCTGAGTGGGGCGGCCTGGACCTCCTCGTCAACAACGCCGGGGTCGCGGCGGCCGGGCGCTTCGACCGGCTCGGCGAGGAGGACTGGTCGTGGATCGTCGAGGTCAACCTCCTCGGCGTCGTGCGGGGAGCGCGGGCGGTGATGCCGCTGCTCAAGGAGCAGCGCAGCGGGCACCTCGTCAACGTCGCCTCGGCCGCCGGGCTGGTCCATGGCCCGGGGATGAGCAGCTACAACGTCACCAAGGCCGGCGTGGTGGCGCTCTCGGAGACCCTGGTGGGCGAGCTCGCCCCGTGGGGCATCGACGTGAGCGTCGTCTGCCCAGCCTTCTTCCGGACCGGGCTGGCGGCCTCCTTCCCCGGCACCGATCCCGAGCTGGAGCGGCAGGGCACCCGGATGCTCGACTCGGCGCGCCGCTCCGCCGACCTCGTGGCCGCGCGAGTGCTGCGCGGGATCGACGCTCGCCGCGAGGTCATCCTCGTCGACCTCGAGGGGCGGCTCGCGTGGTACGCCAAGCGGTGGGCCCGTCCGCTCTATCTGGCCGAGCTGCGTCGGCAGGGCCGTGGCATGGCGGCGCGCCTTGCCAAGGCCGATCTCAAGAAATCCACAGACTGACCGTCATAGCCAGGGGTCGCCCACGTCTCACAGGCAGACCAGGCCCGGTGCTGTCAGGCTCCCATACCGGCAGCAACGGGAAGGTCGCAGTCATGGGAGTGCGCGGAGGGTGCCCAGGGGGATCCTTCGAGCAGTCCGTGGCCGGTCATGGCCGGCGGGTCAGTGGGGAGAGCTGACCTGCCGGCCTTGATCGTCTCCGGCCGGCTCCGGCATACGGGACGGCTCCGGACAGCGGGTCGCGCTCAGGCGGTGCCGCGGTCGCAGGCGATGGTGAAGTCCTGGGCGATCAGCCGGTCGACCAGCGCGTGGCCGAGGCCGGTCGCCGGCGTGAGCACCCCCGCCGCGTCGGGCAGCGCGTCGCCGTCGAAGGCGAGCGCGAGGGCCGCCTCGCCGAACATCACGGCGGTGCCGCTGTAGCCCGGGTCGCGGTCGGCACCGAAGCGGGTGCGATAGAGGGCACCGGTGCTCGTCGTCGTCTGCAGCACCATCCGGAAGCGGCCCGCGGTGCGGGTCTTGTCGTCGGGCCCCTCGCCGGGCTTGGGCAGCACCTTGTCGAGCACGGCGCGGGCCGGCTCGAAGGACATCGCGGCCTGCAGTCCGAGCAGGCCGGCGGTGAGCCCGCTGGCGAGCACCGAGGCGCGCGGGCCATCGCCGAAGTCCATCACCTCGCGGTAGCGGAACTGCCGGCCGTAGCGCCAGCCGAGCAGCGCGTTCGAGCGGCGCACGATCCGGGTGTTGAAGGGGGCCATGATGAACGGCCCGGTCCACCGCCCCGTCTCGGGGTCGCGCTGCACCGGGATCTTGCGGGCCAGGCCGCCGAGGGTGGCGAGGACCTGCTCGACCGGGGAGCCGGCCTCGGGCTCCTCACGGGGCGCAGCGGGCTCCCGAGCGCGGTCCGGTGAGAGCGAATAGGGGTCGGCGACGATCTCGCGGGCGGCCGGGTCGGCGCCCATCGTGATGGCCTGCTGACGCATCGAGTCGACGGTGCCGCCACTCACCCCGCCGCGCAGCGAGCGCACCGAGAGGACGGTCGTCGTGAGCTCGCCCTCACCGTCGGCGGCGACCCGGTCGGCGGTGACGAGCACGGACAGGTCGGAGGGCACCGAGTCGAAGCCGCAGGCGTGCACGATCCGGGCGCCCGACTCGGCAGCGGTGTCGTGCCACGCGTCCATCGACTCGCGGACGAAGAGGACCTCGCCGGTGAGGTCGCAGTAGTGGGTGCCGGCGACCGCACAGGCCTCGACGAGCGGCATACCCAGCCGGGCGTAGGGTCCGGCGGCCGAGGCGACGACGGTGGCCCGGGCGGCCAGCGGGCCGAGATCCGTCGGCTCAGTGGCGTCGGCGACGGCGACCTCCCAGCTGGCGGCGGCGCGCGGCAGCTGCCGGCGCAAGGCCTCGAGCTTGTGCCGGTTGCGGCCGGCCAGGACGATCCGGGCGCTCTCGGGGGCGTGCGCCGCGAGGTGAGCGGCAGTCAGCCGACCGACGAAACCGGTCGCGCCGAAGAGGACGATGTCGACGTCTCGGGTCACGAGTGCACGGTAGCGCCCGGCGCGGCATGCACCTGCTCGACCGCGCCGAGGGCCCACCGGTGCGCCTCGATCACCGGCACAGCCAAGCGCTCGAGGGTATGCCGCGGTCGCCGGGTCCAATGCTCGCCGTGGGTGCGCACGGTGACCAGGTCGGCCGCGTGCTGCAGCGCGCGCAGCGGCCAGTGCGCCGCAACATGGTCGGCGAGCAGCAGCCGGCCGCCGGGGGCCAGGACGCGGGCCATCTCGACGAGGGCGCCCGGCTCGTCGGGGATGCAGCACAACCCGAAGGTGCACACGACCGTGTCGAACTCGCCGGCGGCGAAGGGCAGGTCGGTGGCATCGGCCCGCAGCAGGGTGACCTCACGGCCCTGGGCCGCGGCCTTGGCCCGGGCCTGGTCGAGCATCGCCGCGCTCCAGTCGACCGCGGTGAGCTCGAGGTCGGCCGGGTAGTGCGCGAGGTTGGCGCCGGTGCCGACCGCAACCTCGAGGACCCGCCCGGTGGCTCGCCGGGCGACCCAGGCGCGGCTGTGCACCATGACCCGCCGCTCGAGCAGCGCGGTCATCCGGTCGTAGCCGGACGCGTGCTCGTCCCACTGGGCCACGAGTCGGTCGCGAGAGGGCGGCATACCGCCCAGTCTCGCAGCACGCCGAGCGGACCATCCCACGCCGAGTGGACCAGGTTCGGCCGCCTAGCGGCGGTGCACCCGCGCCTCCCACGGCCCGAGCTCGCCGAGAGCGCGGGGCGAGCCGTCCGCGGCGGAGGCGGGCGGCATACCCGATCCGAGCAGCAGCGACGAACCCTCCCACCCCTCCGGAACGTCGACGGTGACCGCCGCCGAGCCGAGGTTGGCGAGCACGAGGAGCTCGTCGCGCCCCCCGTCCGCGCCGTCGAGGGTCCGGGTGAAGGCGAACACCGTCGGGTGCTCCCGCAGCCCCTCGACCATCGCGAAGCGGCCGTCGACGACGACGTCCAGCTCGTGGCGCAGCCGGATCAGCTGTTGGTAGTGAGCGAAGACCGAGTCCGGATTCCCCACTTGGGCAACGGCATTCACGTCTACGTGGTTGGGGTTGACCGGCAGCCAGGGCGTGCCCGTCGTGAAGCCGGCGTGCTCGCTCGAGTCCCACTGCATCGGCGTGCGGGCATGGTCGCGGCTCTGCACATTGACCGCCTCGAGCACAGCCCCCGGATCTGCGCCGTCGGCCAGCGCCGCGCGCGACCAGTTGCGCGACTCGACGTCGTCGAGCTGGTCGACCGACGTGAAGGGGTAGTTCGTCATCCCGAGCTCCTCGCCCTGGTAGACGTAGGGCGTGCCCCGCTGCAGGTGCAGCACGGTGGCGAGCGCCTTCGCCGACTCCACCCGGTATGCCGCGGGGTCGCCATAGCGCGACACCGGCCGGGGCTGGTCGTGGTTGCACCAGTAGAGCGAGTTCCAGCCCTCGTCGGCCAGGCCCTCCTGCCACTGCGCCAGACACGCCTTGAGGGCCACCCAGTCCACCGACCGGATGTCGTAGCGTCCGCCCGGCCCGTGGTCGATGCCCATGTGCTGGAACTGGAAGACCATGTCGAACTCGCCACGGTCGGCGGCGGTGAAGGCCCGCGCGTCCTCGACGGTGACCCCGGGCGTCTCGCCGACGGTGATCGTCGGCCGCCCCACCGCACCCCACGACGCGTCCCGCAGCTCGCGGACGAACTCGTGGATCCGCGGTCCGTTCATCCAGACCCCGGTGCCGTCGGCGTCGATCCGCTTGGACACCAGGTTGATGACATCGAAGCGGAAGCCGTCGACGCCCCGGTCGAGCCACCACCGCAGCATCGCGTGGACCGCCGCACGAACCTGGGGGTTCTCCCAGTTGAGGTCCGGCTGACGGGTCTCGAAGAGATGCAGGTAGTACTCGTCGGTGGCCGGATCCGGCTGCCACGCCGGACCACTGAAGAACGACCCCCAGTCGGTCGGCTCGGCTCCCTTGTCCCCCAAAGACATTCCGTCCCGCGGCGGCAGCCACCAGTACCAGTCGCGCTTCGGGTTGTCCTTCGACGCGCGGCTCTCGAGGAACCACGGATGCCGGTCGCTCGTGTGGTTGACGACGATGTCGATGACGAGGCGCATCCCCCGGGAGTGCAGCTCGGCGATCAGCCGGTCGACGTCGGCCAGCGTGCCGAACATCGGGTCGACGTCCTGGTAGTCGCTGATGTCATAGCCGTTGTCGGCCTGCGGCGAGGGGTAGAAGGGCGACACCCAGAGCACGTCGGCGCCGAGCGCCTGGATGTGGTCGAGGCGCGCGATCAGCCCCGGCAGGTCGCCGATGCCGTCGCCGTCGCTGTCGGCGAAGCTGCGCGGATAGACCTGATAGACCACCGCGCGCTTCCACCAGTCGGGCTGGTCGGCAGCCAGGTCGCGCATCGCCATCGTCTCCTCGTCGTAGCCTGTGCTGGTGAGTGCCCACCCGCGCCGGAGCCGGTATGCCGCCGCGGCGGCCCTCACGCTACTGCTGGGCGGCGGCGCCGTGGCGCTCGTCTCGACGCGCGGCACCACCACGGCCACTGCGGGGTCCACCCCGAGTGCCGCGCCGACGCAGGTCGTGACGACTGAGCCGAGCGGGCCGAGCACCTCAGCTGCCCCGACGACCGCCGCCCTCAGCACAGCCCCGCCGACGACCACCCCGCCGACGACTGCCGCGCCGACCACCAGCGCGCGGGCGACCCCCCTGCCGTCCCGCCCCACTGCCGCCCAGACCACGGCGCCGCGGACCTCGGCCGCTTCGCCGAGTGCCCGCCCTCCGGCGCAGCCGGTCATCGTGCCCGACCCGATCCCCTACCCGGCCGCGCGGCTGGCCCAGATGGCCGACTACTCGAAGCGCCACTACGGCACCGCGAGCTCCGCCCTCACCCCCAGCGTCATCGTCGTCCACTACACCGAGACCGACACCTACCGTCCGGTGTGGAACCTCTTCGCCGCGAACACCGCCGCCCTCGGCGAGCTGCCCGGCGTGTGCGCGCACTTCGTCATCGACCAGGGCGGGACGATCCACCAGCTCGTGCCGACCACGGTGCGCTGCCGACACACCATCGGCCTCAACGACAGCGCGATCGGCATCGAGGTGGTCCAGTCCAGCCGTGGTCACGGCGCCGGCTGGGCCGAGCAGCAGATCCTCGCCCGACCCGCCCAAGCCACCGCCCTCGTCGCGCTCATCCGCCAGCTGCAGGCGCAGCACGGCATACCCACCTCGAGCGTCATCGGGCACGCGATGGCCAACGCCGACCCGCGTTTCCACGACCTCCTCGGCTGGCGCAACGACCACACCGACTGGGGTGCCGGCCCCATCGCCGAGCTGCGGGCCCGGCTCTGACGCGACGCACCGGGAGCGCCGCCACGACCTCTGGCGCGCACCTGTGACCTGTGTCACCCTGTGCGTCGTGACCCCCGCACACCCCGTCGTCGCGCGCACTCGGTATGCCGCCACCGCCCTCCTCGCGCTCGCCCTCACCGGGCTGGGCCTCGTCGTCGCCCCCTCCGCCGCGGCGGACGGGCCTGGCGTCGGCACCCCCTACGTCGCCACCTTGGGCGACTCCTACATCAGCGGCGAGGCCGGCCGGTGGGCCGGCAACTCCAACGCCAGCGCGGCATCCGTCGACGCCCTGGGCCCGACCGCCTACTTCGACAACGCCACCCGCACGGGCGAGCAGATCACCCGTTGCCACCGGGCCTGGTCCGCGTCGGCCTACATCGGCGGCGGGGTGGGCGGGGTCGACCTCGCGTGCTCCGGCGCGACGACGGCCACCTCGACGACGAGCCAGGGCTACTTCAAGCCCGGACTCGACTTCTACGACGACGGGGCTGGCCGGCAGGGCCAGGCGAAGCTGCTGCAGGGCTTCGCGGCGACGCACAACGTGCGGATGGTCGTCGTGTCGATCGGCGGCAACGACTTCAACTTCGCGAGCATCGTGCAGAGCTGCGTCACGAACTTCCTCAGCTCGCCGTCGTGGTGGCCGAACTACTGCTACGACGACTCGTCGGTCGCCGCGAACTTCACCAGCGCGAACGTCGCCGCGGTGAAGGGGCGGATCACGACGGCGCTGCTCAACGTCCGCCAGGCGATGCGCAACGCCGGCTACGCCGACTCGTCCTGGACGCTCGTCGTGCAGACCTACCCGTCGCCGATCCCGATGGCGTCCGGCTTCCGCTACAGCCAGTCCGGCTACACCCGGCAGAGCACCGGCGGCTGCGGATTCTGGAACCGCGACGCCGACTGGGCCAACACGACGGCGCTCCCCACGATCAACGCGACGGTGCGCGGGGCAGTGACCGCATCCGGCATCTCCGGCGCCCAGATCCTCGAGCTGCAGTCGGCCTTCAACGGCCGACGGCTGTGCGAGAGCACCGTGGGGCTGCTGGAGGAGAAGGGCCTCAGCTCGTGGACCCAGGCCGGCGCGGTCGACCGGACCGAGTGGATCGACCAGATCCGCACCGTCTCGACCGCGACGAGCGACTACTACATCCAGGAGTCGCTGCACCCCAACTACTGGGGCGCCCTCGCCGAGCGCAGCTGCGTCCGGCAGGCCTACAACGGCGGCGCGGTCCGGGGCGGCACCTGCTCGATCGCCGGCACCGGCCTGGTCGGCGGCGAGCCGCGAATGACCCTGCGCTGACCGCTCCGCTCCCTGAGGTTTATCGGGTGACCCGATAAACGTGCGCTTGACCCGAGGAGCTTCCTCGGGTCAAGCGGTACTTTCTCGGGTCATCCGATCCAGCGCACGCCCGGTCAGCACAGGGCGAGCAGGTCGGTCCAGGTCTCGATCTTGGTCCGGGCCCGGCCGCGCTCCGCGCCTCGGGCGATCTCGGCAGCATCGATCGCCCGCCAGTCCGCCAGGGTCGTGAAGCGCACGCCACGCTCGGTGAGCACCGCGTCGAGCTCGCCGGCGGCGTGCGCCGGAGTCGGCGGCATATCCGATGCCATGAGGTCGGCGACGAGGTGACGGACCGTCTGGGCGGCACACGACTTGTTCGTGCCGATGACGCCGGACGGGCCGCGCTTGAGCCAGCCCGCGACATACTCCTTCGGCTGCACGGCACCGTCGGCGTCGACGACCCGCCCCTCGACGTTGGCGACGACCGCGGCCCGCTCGTTGAAAGGCACCCCGGGCAGCGGCACCGAGCGGTAGCCGATCGAGCGCAGCACCAACTGCACCGGGATCCGTTGCTGCACACCGGTGCCCACGACCTTGCCGGCCTCGTCGAGCCGGGTCTGCTCGACCACCAGCACGCCAACGGCACCCGGTCGCTCGGCCGACTCCTCGAGCGCCACCGGTCGGTGCCAGAAGCGGAAGTGCAGCCGCCGCCGGGCATCGGGCACCTCGGTCGCAGCCGCCTCGCGCAGGATCTCGAGGTTGGCCCGGGTCCGCCGTTCGAGGGTGTCGTCGGGGATGCCGTCCAGGCACCCCGCCGGCTCCACCGTCACCTGCACACCCGGGGTGTGCACGAGCTCGCGCAGCTCGACCGTCGTGAAGGCGGCGTGCTGCGGGCCCCGCCGGGCGACGACGTAGATGTCGTCGCAGTGATGCACCGCGAGCGCGTCGAGGACCGGCTGGGGCATGTCGGTCACCGACAGCGCCTCGGCGGTCTTGGCGAGGATGCGGGCCACGTCGACCGCGACATTGCCCACGCCGATGACCGCCGCCGCGCGCACCCCGGTGAGGTCCTGGTCGGGCGCGTCCGGGTGTCCGGAGTACCACGCGACGAACTCGCGGGCCGACCGGCTGCCGTCGAGGTCCTCGCCAGGGACACCGAGCTGGACGTCGGCGCTGGCGCCCGCGGCATACAGCACGGCGTCGTATGCCGCGAGCAGCTCCTCGCGACTCACGTCACGGCCCATCTCGACGTTGCCGAGGAAGCGCACTGCCGGGCTGTCGAAGGTCTTGGCCAGGGCGTTGGCCACCGACTTGATGCTCGTGTGGTCGGGTGCCACGCCGTAGCGCAGCAGGCCGTAGGGAGTGGGCAGCCGGTCGAGCAGGTCGACCTCGACCGGGACCTCGCTCTGAGTGGTGAGCGCTTGCGCGGCGAAGAGCCCCGACGGCCCGGCGCCGACGATCGCGATGCGTCGCGGGACGGCAGTGTCCATGATCGCGAGCCTAGCCACGCCGCGCGGGCGCGCGTGGGACCAGGGTCCTCGCGGCATACCGTCCTGGCACTGTTCAATGAGCCATGGCCAGCAACGTCCGCCGCGTCCTCGCCGCCCTCGGCGGCCTGGTCGCGGTGACGGTCTACGGCGTCGTCGGCTACATGATCCTCGGCTATGCCTTCGTCGACGCGCTCTACCAGACGGTGATGACGCTGACCACGGTCGGCTACGGCGAGGTCCACGAGCCGAGCACGGTCCAGAAGCTCTTCTCGATCAGCCTCATGGTGTTGGGCGTCGGCATCGCGCTCTACAGCCTCACCGTCATCGTCGGCACGCTCTACGACGGGCACGTGCGGCACTTCTACGAAAGGCGCCGGATGGACAAGCGGATCGCGGGGATGAACGGGCACGTCATCATCTGTGGCCACGGCCGGGTCGGCAAGTCGGCCCGCGAGCACCTCCTCGCCACCGGCCAGCAGGTCGTCGTCGTCGACACCGACCCCGAGCGGGTCGAGCACCTCGAGGACCCCTACATCATCGGCGACTGCACCCGGGACGAGGTGCTGCGCGCGGCCGGCATCGAGCGAGCCCGGGCCCTCATCGCCACCCTCGAGACGGACGCGGACACCGTCTACCTCACCCTCTCGGCGCGGGCGCTGCGCCCGGACCTCGTCATCATCAGCCGGGCCCGCACCGTCGACTCGAAGGCGAAGCTCGTCCTCGCCGGGGCGACTCGCGCGGTCAACCCGCAGCTCATCGGCGGCCGGCGGATCGCGGCCTTCGCGCTCAACGCGCACGTCGCGGAGTTCCTCGACGTCGTCATGCACGACAGCGAGCTCGACTTCCGGATCGAGCAGGTCCGCATCCTCGCCGACTCGCCGCTGCGCGGGCGCACCCTGGGCGAGCTCGATCTCGAGAACGACACCGGAGCCCGGCTGCTCGCCTATCGGCCCGGACCGAGGCAGCCCTTCCAGCCCCACCCGGGAGCGGACACGGTGCTCGCCCCCGGCTCGATCCTCATCGCCTTCGGCACGATGGGCCAGATCCAGCGGCTCGAGGGGCTGGCCGCCATGCACGTCAAGCTCGAGGCCGGACAGACGTCGAGCGCCCTCACCGTCGAGTAGGCCCGGAGGGCGTGCCGGCGCGGCTCACGCGGGGGCGACCTGCTGGCGGTCGCTGAGCTTGGCAAGCAGCGGCCCGACGACCGCCATGACGAGCACGTATGCCGTGCCGACGAGGACGACCTCGCGGTGGCCGGCCGCGCCGGCGAGGCCGGCGATGACGATGGAGAACTCGCCGCGTGGCACGAGCGTCGCCCCGGCCCGGCGCCGGCCGCGCGGCCCGACGCCGTCGCGGCGCGCGGCATACCAGCCGGTGGCGACCTTGCCGACGATGCCGACGACGGCGAGCGCTGCGGCAGCCGGCAGCGCTGGACCGAGCTGGCTCGGATCGGTGGTGAGACCGAAGGTGAGGAAGAAGAGCGCGGCAAAGAGGTCGCGCTGCGGCCCGAGGATGGTTCGGGCGCGGTGGGCCAGCTCGTCGGGGATCGCGATGCCGACGAGGAAGGCCCCGACGGCAGCACTGGCTCCGAGGACATGGGTGGCGCCGGCGACGAGCATGGTGAGGCCGAGCACCCGGAGCATGACCTGCTCGTCGGAGTCGTGCGAGAGCAACCGGCCGATCCGGTCGCCGGCCTTGGTGGCGGCGAGCAGGGCGAGGGTGACCGCGCCCACGGCGAGCAGCACGCCGAAGGCGGCCTGACCGGCGCCCCCACCGGCGAGCACGACGAGCAGGATCGGCAGGAAGACGGCCATCGCGAGGTCCTCGAGAACGAGCACCGACAGGATCGCCGGCGTCTCGCGGTTGCCGAGCCGGTCCAGGTCGGCGAGCAGCTGGGCCACGATGCCGGAGGACGAGATCCAGGTCAGTCCCCCGACGGCAACTGCGGCCGGCAGCGGCAGGCCGAGCAGCATCGCGACCGCGAAGCCGGGGAGCGCGTTGCAGACCAGGTCGACGACGCCGGACGGCCCGTGCCGACGCAGCGAGGCGGTGAGCTCGCGGGCGTCGAACTCCAGACCGAGGGTGAGCAACAGCAGCAGGACGCCGATCTCGGCTGCGACCGTGATGAAGTCGTCCGAGGCGGCAACCGGAGCGATGCCGCCGTTGCCGAAGGCGAGGCCGGCCAGCAGGTAGAGCGGGATCGCGGACAGGCCGAAGCGTCGAGCGACCATCCCGAGGGCGGAGACGCCCGCGAACATGACGCCCAGCTCGACGAAGACCAGCCCCAGATGATCCACGAGCTACCCCCGCTGCCCCTCGCCCGCGTCGCCGGGGTCCGTCACGTCGTCGAGCTCGCCGAGCTCGTCGTCGAGGGTGTCGACGGGGATGGGATAGGGGTCGTCGTCGGGTGACATCGCGAAGATGTGGGCGAGCTCGGCGAGGCCGGCCGTGCTGCCGATCGCGACGACGACGTCGTCGGCGCGCAGCCGCGCGCGCGGCCCCGGGGCGGCATACACCTGATCGCCACGCACGACGGCGACGATCGAGCAGCCGGTCCGGGTGCGCGCCTTGCTGTCACCGAGCCGGCGGCCGTCGTAGCGGCTGCCAGCGGTGACCGTGAAGCGCGCCGAGGAGAGGCCCGGCACCTCGCGGGAGAGATCGGCCAGCCGACTCGAGAGCCGGGGGGCGCCGAGGAGCTCGGCGATCGCCAAGGCCTCCTCGGGCTCCAGGCGCAGCTGGGTGGCGACCGCGTCGGGGTCGTCCCGACGATAGGTCACCACCTCGGCGCCACCGTCGTGGGCGACGACGATGCCGAGCACCTTGCCGTCGCGGGTGCGGGCCTCGTAGCGGATCCCGACGCCCGGGAGCATGGTCTCGGTGAAGTCCATCCGCCATTCCTATCGGATCCGGGCGGCCGTGGACGCCGCCAGCCGGCTCAGAGCTCGCGGATCACCAGGCCGGTGCGCAGCTTCGGCGTGAAGAAGGTCGACTTCGGCGGCATGAGCAGTCCCTCGCGCGCAGTGCGCTCGATCTCGGCGAGACTCGTCGGGCGGATGAGGATGCCGGCGGTGTATGCCGCGTCGCCGGCCTGGCCCGTCGGGTCGGCGAGGGCGCGCAGCACCTCGGCGACGCCGTGCTGGTAGGAGATGGTGACGTCGGACCCGGCGAGGGTGTGCTCGAGCCAGGCGCCGTCGAGGCTCCGGATGCCGTCGAAGGCGCCCGGTCGTGGGGTGAGCCAGTGCGCCGAGCCGTCGGGCGCGACGAGGACGAGCCGGCCGAGCTCGTCCATCGCAGCGAGCAGTCCAGCCGGGTCGCCGCCGGGCGCGAGGTCGGCCGGCACCTCGGTGAGCTCGAAGTCGCGGGCGAGCACGCGGCATACATCTTCGTGCGGGAGGCCGGCGACGAGACGGTGGATCGCGGCGACGGCGAGCTGCTCGGGCACGAGCTCGCCGACAAAGGCCAGCGTGTGCTCGGCCGGCGTGTCGGATCGGCCTGTGGCGGAACGGATCTCGTCACGGATGCGGCGCGCGACGCCGTAGCGGTGATGGCCGTCGGCGATGAGCACGTCGTCGCTGCCGACGAGGTCGCAGATCGCGGCGATCCGGTCCGGGTCGGTGAGCCGCTCGACCCGGTGCTCGACCCCGTCGACCGTGAGCGCGCCGACCTCCTCGGCGGGCCCGCGGAGCAGCTCGGTGAGCCCGCGAGCCAGCGACAGCCCCCACACGGGCGAGAGGTTGGCCTGCGTGGCGCGGGTGAGGTCGAGCCGGTCGGTCGAGGCCTTGGGGGTGGTCCGCTCGTGCGGCAGCACTCCCCCGGCGCCCTCGTCGACCACCTCGAGTCCGCCGAGCACGCCGACGAGCTCGCGCGCCGCCCCGGTGGAGTCCGTGAAGGACATCCGATAGATGGTGAGACTCGGGTCCGCATCGCGGACGAGGACGCCATCGTCTCGCCAGTCCGCGAGGAGGCGACCCGCGGCGGCATACCGATCTGTCAGCGAGCCGGACTCGCCACCGGCGGGCACGTCGAGGTGAACGACGTTGTGCGGGTGGCGGTTTCGCAAGCCTGCGACGTCAGCCTCCGAGAGCACGTCGTAGGGCGGCGCGATGACCGCGTCGAGATCGGTCCCGGGCGCGTAGCGCAGCGCGCGGAAAGGCACGAGGCGAGCGGGCATGGCGGCGAGTCTAGATCGCCGCCTCGTCCCGCTCTCCGGTGCGCACCCGCACGACCATCTCGACCGGAGTGACCCACACCTTGCCGTCGCCGATCCGTCCGGTGCGGGCGGCGGCCACGACGGCCCGGACGACGTCGTCGAGGTCGTGGTCGTCGACGAGCACCTCGATGCGCACCTTCGGCACGAGGCTCACGTCGTACTCCGCGCCGCGATAGACCTCGGTGTGCCCGCGCTGCCGGCCGGCCCCGCTCACCTCGCTCACCGTCATCCCGGCGATGCCGAGGGCCTCGAGGGCCTCCTTGACCTCTTCCCACTTGTGCGGCTTGACCACCGCGGTCACGAGCTTCATCAGTCCTCCTCGGGGTGATGGGGGCGCAGGATGCCGTGCCCGCCGGCCCGGCCTGCGGTCACCGTGTGCAGGTCGTATGCCGCCTCGCCGTGGGTCGCGAGGTCGAGCCCGCCGAGCTCGTGCTCACGAGCGACCCGGAAGCCCAGGGTCCGGTCCAGGAATCGGCCGAGCAGCAGCGACACCCCGAAGGCATAGCCGAGGACGACGAGCGCGCCCAGCGTCTGTCGGCCCAGTTGGGTCACGCCGCCGCCGTAGAGCAGCCCGTCGACGCCGGTCGGGGCCGCCGCCGTCCCGAGGATGCCGATGCCGATCGTGCCGATGAGTCCGCCGACGAGGTGGACACCGACGACGTCGAGCGAGTCGTCGTAGCCGAAGCGGTGCTTGAGCCCCACGGCGATCGCGCAGACCGCGCCGGCGACGGCCCCCATGGCGATCGCGCCGAGCGGCGAGAGGGAGCCGCCGGAGGGCGTGATCGCGACCAGTCCGGCGACCATGCCCGAGGCGGCACCGAAGGACGTGGCCTTGCCGTCGCGCCACCGCTCGAGCGCGATCCAGCCCAGCGTGCCCGCCGCGCCCGCCAGAGTCGTCGTCGCGAAGACGACCGCGGCCTTGTGGTTGGCCCCGAGCGCCGAGCCGGCGTTGAAGCCGTACCACCCGAACCACAACAGCCCGGCGCCGATCATCACCAGGGTGAGGTTGTGCGGGCGCATCGGGTCGCGGCCGAAGCCGAGCCGCCGACCCAGGACCAGCGCGAGCGCGAGGCCCGATGCGCCGGAGCAGATCTCGACCGGCATACCGCCGGCGAAGTCGACGATACCGACGGCATTTGCGAGCCAGCCACCGTGGTGGTCTCCGGCCGAGATGTCGAACACCCAGTGGGCGACCGGGGCATAGACGACGAGGCTCCACACGGCGACGAAGACCAGCCAGGTGCCGAACCGCGCCCGGTCGGCGATGGCTCCCGAGACGAGCGCCGCCGTGATGACACAGAAGAGGCCTTGGAACATCGCGAAGAGCAGCAGCGGCACCGTGCTCGTGCCATTGCTGGCCGGGTCGAGGAGCTGGCCGAGACCGGCATACTGCGTCGGCCGACCGAGCAGGCCGAGGCCGATGTCGTCGCCGAACGCGAGCGAGTAGCCGACGGCGGTCCACACGATGAGCACGACGCCGAGCGCGCCGAAGGTCATCATCATCATGTTGAGGACGCTCTTGCTGCGCACCATGCCGCCGTAGAAGAAGGCCAGGCCGGGTGCCATGAGCAGCACGAGCGCGCTGGCTGCGAGCAGCCACGCGGTGTCGCCGGTGTCGATGTTGGAGGGGCCGGCGAGCAGGAGGTGCGCGATCACGCGCACATGGTGGCAGCCGTGTCTGAGGATCGAGACGGCCCGTCCACGTGCTGATCCCCCCTTGTCCGGGAGTAACCGCCTCCCTGGTCATCTTTGCCGCGCGACACGGCGTGTCGCGCCGGCAAAGAGGCCCAGGGAGGCGGTTACTCCAGGGCTGAGGGGTCGACTCGGGCCAAGCCCAGCCACTCGGCCAGCGCGTCGATCTCCTCGTCGACGGCCTGCCGCACGTCCCGGGTCGGGTCGACGTCCCAGTGCAGCGCGTCAACCTGCAGGACTCCGGTATGCCGGTCGGCCCGCGCATCGAGCTTGCCCACCAACCGGTCGCCGTGCAGGACGGGCATGGCCCAATAGCCCCACCGGCGCTGCGCCGCGGGCTTGTACATCTCGAGGGCATAGTCGAAGGAGAAGACGTCGGCCAGCCGGTGCCGGTCGAAGACGAGTCGGTCCAGCGGCGACAGCAGCGCGGTCCGGCCGGTGACCTGCTCGTTCCGCACCGCGTCGAGCAGCTCGGCGTCCACCCGCCAGGTGCCCCGCACCCCGTCGACGGTGGCGGCCACACCGACTCCCGGATCGGCGAGCCACTTCGTGCGGGTGAGGCCCAGGGCGGAGAGCTGCCGCTCGCCGCGGGTCCGACGCGCCTGCGGCCACGGTGGCACCGGGTCGTCGGGGTAGACCCGCTCGGCGAGATCCCAGAGCCGCTCCGTGCCGCGCCGGCCGGCGATCGCGACCTCGCCGCGCTGCACCATGATGTCGAGCATCCGCGCGACGTTCTGGTCGTTCGTCCACCCGGTCGAGCGCCACGGCACGACCGTCGTGTCCGGCAGCTCGCCGGTCGACAGCGGCCCCTCAGCGGCCAGCCGCGCGAGGAGGTCACGGCGGCATACCTCGTTGTCGGAGACCCAGCGCTCGAGCCGGTCGTGCCAGGGCCGGCGCCGATCGGGCGTCGGCCAGTGCGCCATCTCGTCGCGATGCAGCGCGACGTCCTCGGCCGGGATCACCTCGCCACGCAGCTCCACCAGCTCGCGCCGGCGCAGCGCTTCGGCCAGGTCGCTCGGCTCGTATGCCGCGCCGAGCCGGCTCCACGCGACGACATCGGCGCTCGGGGCGACGTAGGAGGTCGGCTCGACCTGCAGCATCGTCAGGTCGCGAACCAGCTCGACGAGGTCGACCGGACGCTCGGCGGTGAGCCACTGCGCGCGGATCGCGAGGCGACGCGCCTCCGCACGACTGAGCTCGAGCAGCGCCATCCCGACACGGTAGCCCGGGGCGTGGGAGGATCGGCCGCGATGGACTTCTACTCGATATACGACCAGGGCTTCGCGCGCGTCGCGGCCTGCACCGTGCCCGTGCGGGTCGCCGACCCGGCCGCCAACGCCGAGGCGACGCTCGCGGCCGCTCGGCAATGTCACGACGAGGGCGTCGCGCTCGCGGTCTTCCCCGAGCTGGGACTCACCGGCTATGCCATCGACGACCTGCTGCTGCAGGATGTGCTGCTCGACGGGGCCCTCGCGGCGCTCGCGGCGCTCGTCGAGGCGAGTCGCGAGCTGCTGCCGGTGCTCGTCGTCGGAGCCCCGGTGCGCACGCTCGGCCGGGTCTACAACTGCGCGGTCATCGTGCATCGGGGCCGGGTCCTCGGCGTCGCCCCGAAGTCCTACCTGCCGACCTACCGCGAGTTCTACGAGGCACGCCAGCTCGCCGCCGGCGACGACACCCGCGGCCGGACCGTGCGGCTGCTCGGCACCGACGTCCCCTTCGGGCCCGACCTCGTCTTCCGCGCCACCGACCGTCCCGACCTCGCGATCCACGTCGAGGTGTGCGAGGACATGTGGGTGCCGATCCCGCCGTCGGCCGAGGCCGCCCTCGCCGGCGCCACCGTGCTCGTCAACATCTCCGGCTCGCCCATCACGGTCGGCAAGTCCCGCGACCGACACCTGCTCTGCGAGTCGACCTCCGCCCGCTGCCTCGCGGCCTATGTGTATGCCGCTGCCGGAGAGGGCGAGTCGACCACCGACCTGTCGTGGGACGGGCAGACGATGATCTGGGAGGCAGGGACGCTGCTCGGCGAGAGCGAGCGCTTCCCGCAGGGTCCGCGGCATACCGTCGCCGACGTCGACCTCACCCGGCTGCGTCAGGAGCGGATGCGCCAGGGCACCTTCGACGACAACCGTCGCACGCACGCCTTGCGCACCAACGAGTTTCGCGAGATCAACTTCGAGCTGGCCGCCCCGACAACGGATCTCGGGCTGCGTCGCGCGGTCGACCGCTACCCCTTCGTCCCTGACGACGCGGCGCTGCTCGCCCAGGACTGCTACGAGGCCTACTCCATCCAGGTGTCCGGCCTCGAGCAGCGGCTGCGCGCGATCGGCCAGCCCAAGATCGTCATCGGCGTCTCCGGCGGCCTCGACTCGACCCACGCCCTCATCGTCGCCGCCCGCGCGATGGATCGCCTCGGCCGGCCGCGCACCGACATCCACGCGCTGACCATGCCCGGCTTCGGCACCTCCGACCGCACCAGGACCAACGCGATCGCGCTCATGGAGGCGCTGGGGGTCACCTGGGAGGAGCTGGACATCCGGCCCGCGGCGACCCAGATGCTCCGCGACATGGACCACCCCTTCGGCCGCGGCGAGACCGGCCGCGAGGTCTACGACGTCACCTTCGAGAACGTCCAGGCCGGCCTGCGCACCGACTACCTCTTCCGCATCGCCAACCACCGCGGCGGCATCGTGCTCGGCACCGGCGACCTGTCCGAGCTCGCGCTCGGCTGGTGCACCTACGGCGTGGGCGACCAGATGAGCCACTACGGCGTCAACGCCGGCGTGCCGAAGACCTTGATGCAGCACCTCATTCGCTGGGTCATCGCCTCCGGTCAGTTCGACGAGCAGGTCGGCACGACCCTGCAGTCGATCCTCGAGACGACCATCTCACCCGAGCTCGTGCCGCAGTCCGACGACGAGCCGGTGCAGTCGACCGAGGCCAAGATCGGCCCCTACTCGCTGCAGGACTTCACCCTCTACTACGTGCTGCGCCACGGTATGCCGCCCTCCCGCATCGCCTTCCTTGCCTGGCACGCCTGGCGTGACGCGGCGAGCGGGCTGTGGCCCGAGGGCTATCCGGAGGCCGGCCGCGCGGCATACGACCTGGGGACCGTGCGGCACTGGCTCGAGGTCTTCGTCAAACGCTTCTTCGCCAACCAGTTCAAGCGATCCGCGCTGCCCAACGGCCCGAAGGTCGTCGCCGGCGGCTCGCTGTCACCGCGCGGCGACTGGCGGATGCCCTCGGACGCCTCCAGCCGCGCGTGGCTCGACGAGCTGCACCGGAACGTCCCCGAGCGCTGACCGATCAAGCGCAGCCCCGGTGAGCGAGTCACTCCTCAGGTGGCGCCTCGTCGCCGTCGCGCTCGTCGCGCGCGGCCCACTCGAGCAGCACATCAAGCCGGTATGCCGCGTCGTCGATGCCCGCGTGCAGGTCACCGAGGGCGGCATACCGCGCGGGAACCGTTGCGAGAGTGAGTGATCGGGGGTCCACGTCGTCGACCTCGTCCCACCGGATGGGCGTCGAGACGGTGCCGTCCGGGTTGCCCCGGACCGAGTAGGCCGACGCGATCGTGTGGTCGCGGGCGTTCTGGTTGTAGTCGACGAAGACGTGGCTGGGGTCGCGGTCCTTGCGCCACCAAGTCGTCGTGACATCGTCCGGCAGTCGGCGCTCCACCTCACGCGCGAAGGCGAGCGCCGCCCGGCGCACGTCGGCAAACTCCCACTCGGGCTCGATCCGGACGTAGACGTGCAGGCCGTTGCCGCCGGAGGTCTTGGGATAGCCGGTGATGCCGAGCTCGTCGAGCAGCTCGTGCACCGTGTCCGCTGTCCGGCGCACTCGGTCGAAAGGGCATTCCGGCATGGGGTCGAGGTCGATCCGCCACTCGTCCGGCCGGTCGACGTCGGCGCGCCGGACATTCCACGGGTGGAACTCGACGCTCGACATCTGCACCGCCCAGATGACCGCGGCGAGCTCGGTGACGCACAGCTCGTCGGCTGTGCGGCCGAACCTCGGGAAGTAGAGCTCGACGGTCTCGACCCACGATGGCGCGCCGGCGGGCAGCCGCTTCTGGTGCACCTTGGCGCCGGCCAGACCGTCCGGGAAGCGGTGCAGCATGGTCGGCCGCTCGCGCAGCGCCCGGACGATGCCGTCGCCGACCGCGAGGTAGTAGTCGACGAGGTCGCGCTTCGTCCAACCGTGCTCGGGGAAGTAGACGCGGTCCGGGTTGGTCACCCGGACAGTGCGGTCGCCGACCTCGATCTCGACGGCCGGTGTGGTCTTCGCCATCGGCTCAGCGTGTCACACGCGCGCGGCACCCGCCCCCATCCCAGCGGGCAGCCCCTCTCCAGGTCAGCGTCCCTCCAGGTCAGCCTCCCCCTCCAGGTCAGCCTCCCTCCAGGTCAGCCTCCCTCCAGTGGGCATATGCCCGCTTGAGCGGGCATATGCCCACCTCCTCCCCGGAGCCACCCCCGCTCGTGGTCCGGCTCATCCCGCCAAGCGAGCAGTGCACCGCGGGGAGCACGACTGGGGGCGACCCGGCCAACCGCGCTCCACGTACGTCTCAGCGATCTCCACCGCCGACTCGCATCTGTGCGCGACGGCATCCGACCAGCCGTAGGCCAGGGCCACCCATCCAGCCCGGCTCGCGGCGCGCGCCTTGGCTCGATCGACGCTTCGTCGGGCACCCTGGTGATAGGAGTCTCCGTGCAGCTCGAAAGCCACTCGGAACTCTCGGACGATGCGGTCAAAGGTCCGCCCGAGCGACTCGACAGTCGTGTTCACAGCCGTGACCGCCGCCTGGCCCTCCCCCTCTGGTAGCCCGTGCGCCCGCAGGACATCCCGCACGAAGCGCACCTCCAGTGGCCATTCGGCACCCGCCGTCCGCTCCGTGAGCATCTCGTCAATCAGTTGCGCCGTCGTTGCCGTGGGTCGTCGCGCTATCTCCGCCCGCAGTCGCGCCGGCGATGAGTGACCCGGTCGGGTGGCCTTCCCGATCAAGGCCGCAACCTCGTCGACCGAGCTTTCCATGGCTAGATCGACGACTGTGGCGTCGTAGGTGGTTCGGCGCGGCCAAGCCTCGACAATCGACGCTCCCGAGCGACGAGCCAATACCGTTCCGGAGCGCACCGCCGCGCGCGACGTGGCAGGCACCACAACGTGGATCGGATCCAGCCAGCGCGGCGGCGTGGACCACGAGATTGCGCCTCTCGGCAGGTCCACCAAGCCGTGGATCACCCCTGCGCTCGGACCGGCCAACGCCGATGACGGGCCGTAGGCCAACAGTGCCGCTGCAGCCCGGGTGACCCAGTTGACCGGGCCGGTGCGAGTCAGGTAGACGCCATGATGCAGGCGCTGCCAGTGGCCGACCTCCAGACGCCACTCGACGGCTCGCCGGGACAACCCCAGCCCACCTTCGTGGCGGGGCGCCACGGCCATCGCCTTAGTGGTCAGCCCGAGTTCGCGTGGACCCTTGGGAAGGTGCATGGTGCAACTCTGGACGCATCTCGCCGACAACGTCCGAAGTTATCCACAGCCCGAGGGAGAGAGCCTCGCGCTGGGTCGCAGGCGATGCGGGCATATGCCCGCTGGGATGGGCATATATCCGCGCCTGGGTTGGGCGATCCCGGGCGTCCATGGGCATCTGCCCGCTGGGATGGGCATATGCCCGCGACTCGGTGGGCG
>ERZ795053.1084-NODE-1084-length-34854-cov-7.266732_pt1 | contig 34854 bp, 23 predicted proteins | sample MGYA00375137_ERZ795053 | MGnify/ENA primary metagenome ERZ795053 (study PRJEB30182, sample SAMN05720284) | activated sludge metagenome | isolation source: Anaerobic digester | place: Hong Kong | collected 2014-12-17 ...
ATGTACGAGTGTGAATTGTATTTCTGGCCATATTCGGTATACAATAGGGAGTTGTTGGTAACAACATCGGCTTTTGCGATCAATCCCGATTCAGCTTTTATTCCATGTTTTTTCCAGTATGGATTTTTAATAAGGTTATCACGCATATAATAGATATACATTTTGGGCTGCAGGTATTCCTTCATATAATATCCCAAAAACATGTGCTGATCGTTAAAGAGCAAATAATTCTTAAAATTGAGTTTGTCGGCTGCGTCTTTTATGGATTGGGCAAAACGGCGGTTGTTACGCTTGTTTGATAGTTCAAAAAACTTGCCCCTGGGGAGCCAGTTTGATGATTCTATTAAAACATCAGGATACAGGTTCCAAAGATTGTCTGAAATTTTCTCCAGTCCTTCTTCCTCTTTGCGAATAACCCGAATCCGTTTTTGTACTTTTTCAGAATCCTTTTCCCTGAAAAATGTACCCCGGTCGAGCGGTGCATTCACGTATAGCACCCGGTTATGTTTGGCGAAAATTTCGGCAATATTTTTACAGTTACTTCCTATTTTAATATCCCAGGGCTGAATCCCAATGACGATGATGTCTTTATCTTTTATCATAGCTGTGGTTCTTAAATGTTTTCGTAAAGATTTAATACCTCTTTGGCCATGTTTTCCCATGAAAATTTTGCTGAGCGATCAAATCCTTTTTTTACATATTCATTCCTCAGGTTTTCATCAGTCATCATTTTTGCAATTGCTTCCGCTATTTCCTGCGGCCTGGCCGGATCAACAAACAAGGCCCCATCTCCCGAAACTTCAGGCATGGAGGAGGTATTGCTGGTAACTACCGGTGTTCCGCAGCGCATGGCTTCAAGCACCGGAATTCCAAAGCTTTCGCGCAATGATGGATAAAGAAATAAACTGCTCATGCTGTAAATGGCCGGCAGATCAAGGTTATTGATATAGCCTGACAATACGATGTGTTCAATAAGCCGGGGTTCTTCAATATCTCTTAAAATCTGGTTCAACTTATCCAATCCAAAATCAATCATTACAAGTGGCAAGGGATTGTTGGTTTTCCTTCGATAAGTGGCATATGCTTTCAGCGTATTGGGCGTATTTTTTTTGGGATCAGTGTTGCCCAGATAAAAAATGAATTTTTCAGGAAGCCCGTACTTTAATCTTGTTTTTTCAAGTACCTCTTTATCATTAACAGGTTTAAAATGTTCGCTCACACCATTATAAATAGCGATGATCTTATCTTCATATTTTGGAAATCTTTTGGTAATAGTCCCTTTTTCAAATTCGGAAACAGTGATCACCTTTTCAGCTGATTTCATCACTTTTGGTACATTCCACCTGCGATACATATTCCCGAACTTTTGATAAAGGGTGCCTCCTTTTTTAAGAATGCTCAAGCTCTCCATGTAAATGATATCATGCACCGTTACAATCAGGGGAAAACCATTGGAGACAGGGGCTGTATTACTTGTGCAATGTAATAAATCGCACTTATTATCTCGAACCGCCTGCGGTAGTGCCTTTTGCTCCCAATATGGATATGACTTACCCGGAAGTTCTATGATGTTGAAATTGTCAGTATTCTCCAGACATTTATCTTCATCAGGTTTAACAAATACAAAGTATTCATTTTTCTTATCGATTTTTTGAAGGTTCTTTATCAGCTCCAGCGCAACGAAATCCATTCCGTGTTTTTTATGTCTGAATAACCTTTGACCTTCTATAGCAATTCTCATAGCGAATTTACTTTAGGGTGAAAAAATATTTTTGTATACAGGTAACCGATGGTTTCGCTTAAAATCATGCGAACACCTTTACTGGTTCGGTACCATTTATTGTAATCGTAACTATTGTCGTTAATGGCAATAATGCCCACCTCTGCAAAATCATGAAATGCTTTGCGGTAAAGTATCCACGTTCGGCGCGAATGACAACTGAAACTTATAACATTCACTTTCGACGGAAACAGTTTGTTGCTGATAAACCAGTCACGCACCTTCATGGCGGAGGTAAAGGTCCGGTCGCGATCAACACTGCTTGCCGGTGCTTTGAAGAGCTCGCATTTGTCAAGTTTTTTAGTAGATAAAACTTTATATGAAAACTCGGCAGTATTGAATTTTTCTGAAGAATTAAAAGTGTAATCCATGTTTACACCGGCAGTTATTAAATAATGATAGTTGTTTTTCACAGCGAGGGCAACAATGCTATCATAAGCATATCCGGGCATCATCCCATCCACAATTAAAATCTCGGTTTCCAGCGGTTTATTTACCACCAGAAAAACAGCTATGGTACGAACAATGACAAATACTAAAATTAGATTGGCACCCAAAATCAGGGACCATCCAAGTGGCGTTAACCGATAGCATATTCGTTGTTGTACCAGCTTAATTTTCATTGCTTCAAATAATTTCTACAGTTTCATTATGCAGGTATAACTTTTCCCAAATTGCGAGTACCATCATATTAAACATGCGGGAGTAATACACTTGCTGATACCAAAACCAGGTTTCGGGATTGTTCACTGTTTTCCTCAAAACTTCGATCTCTTGTTTGTGGTCCTTTAATAAACTATTCAGTAATTCTGACTTTTCGATCAGATGGAAAAAATCCTTGTTCCGTTCATCGTTTGTAAAAAACATGGCCAGCGGAACAAATCCACCTTGCTTTTTCCGACCGGTAACCTGTTGCGGAATAAGCGGCTTATAGGTGTATTTGTGGATATATTTCGAGACGCCTTTTCCTTTTAATAATTCTCTGAATGTTCCGTGTATTTTCATTTCCATGGGCAGGGTATTTACAAACTCATAAACTTCACGGGATAAATATGGAAAGGAGAGCGGAACATTGAATAGCTCAGCCATTCGGGCAGCTTTAAACAAAATCACGTTAAAGGCCGTAATTACGATATCGATATTTTTACGCCTGTTTTCGTAAATTTTTTCATACGACGTGGTGTAAACTTTATCCAGGTTGATGATTTTCCTTATGTCAAGTGTGTTTGTGAGCTGATTTGCGTTAAATCCCCAATGATCAGGAAAAACCACATTCTGTATTTTGTCATTATAAAGATTGAGTTTCTGTGTAAAAGTGCTGTTTTCATTTTTACCAATCATCGAACTCAACACCTTTTGAAGCATTGATATTCCGGAGTTTAATGAAAATAGCTTCATTGCAAGCTCCTTGTTGGCAGTGCCAAAAAGCTGATCATTGCCATCCCCACCCAAAACTATATCCAGATTATCCTTCCCTGCTGTTTTCATTACCAGGTAATTGATCATCAATCCGCTTTCCTGAAATGGTATTCCAGTGTGTTTTACAATTTCAGGCAGAAAGCTGATTTCACTCCCATCTATTTCGTAATTAACCAGATCGGCCTTAAAAGTTTTGGCCATCAGTTTAACGAATTCCAGTTCGCTATGCGGATTATTTTTAAAACTAACCGTATAGCTTTTAAGTGGTCCGTCATAAAAATTGCGGATACCCGCCAGGTTTCCCCCTGAATCATATCCTCCACTTAACAATAGGCCAATATTATTTTTACCATTGATCCTGTTTCGGATAGCATCGGTATGAATGTTAAAAAAGGTTTTTGAGTAATCATCCACTGATCCATGACCATTCAGGTTATTTGCCGAAATAGTATCTTCAAGTTTTTTTACAAGCATTCCCTGTGATGAATATTGCAAAACATGTCCTCCGGGAAGTCTCTTGATGTCTTTCAAACCCATAAGGTCAGGTGGCGTAAATCCAAGCATCAGGAAAAATGAAAGGGCTTGATAATCAGGCTCAGGTGCATCTTTGCGAATATCCAAAAGCAATTTTAAATCGTTGGAAAAAATTTCTGAATTGTAAAATATTTGCGGTCCTGTTCCTTTAAAATCACGATAGATAGTGATTTCTTCTCCTTTGTTTATAATGAGTGTAAATTCACCATCCACTTTGTTTAGGGCTTTGAGCTGCTTTTCATTCAGATACTCAGCCAGCATCTGCAATGCTTCATGTTGTGAGCCAATAGGTCCCTTTTCAGGAACTTTATATACATTGCCAAAAAGATAAAACTGTTGGTCGCCCGCATTAAAATGGGCAGGCTTTTCGCTTACAAATAATTTGTTAAGGTCAACATACTTCGAAAGTAGTTTATCCTCAATAATTTGCTCTTTAGTAATTCCAAAAAACTTCATAATTCGCGTATTAATTAGTTTGTCCGTGTTGGGTATGGATGAATTTTTTATTGGCCCCACCAATACTTATCAGTGAGCGGGCCATAAGCAGGAATCCCTTGGGAAGGCTCAGAACCGCCTGAAGGGTTTTAAAATTGTAAAATTTGTGCGGGATTGCAGCAATAACTGCTACTACTACCATAGCGAATAGTGCCTGCCAAAACAAAATACCGGGATATATCCACATCATTATCCATTCCGGTACCGGCAATATATTTAGCAACAATGACAGCAGTGCCAATATAAATGTTAAGCCAATGAGCAAGACTCTTGGCATAAGCGCCATTTGGATGGATTTATTGAAATAATCGATATTGCCTTTGGTTAAAAGGGCGAGAAATGCCGGCCCGATTGACCTCGCAAAATATAGGAATTGTGCCGAAAGCCATCTTCTGCGCTGGCCGGTAAATACCTGCGATTTCTGAACTTTTTCATCAAAAACAAGAGCGCTGTTAAGGTAACTTATCTGCTCTCCTTCGCTGGTAAATTTAAGCTCCAGTTCTTTATCAAAGCCTCCAATCGCTTTGATTTTTGCCATATGATCTTTAAAAAAATTGTACTCAAAAGCCATCCCTGAACCTATTAAGGCTGCTGATAACCCAAGCACCCGGTGTCCTTTCCTGAAGGCATGGTTATTCATCTCTTCACTTATAGCATCAAGGATCGCAAGATTATTATTCAGGTTTTTGGCTATGCGATGCGTTTGAACAATTTTGGTTTTTCCATCAAATTGCCGGTTAACTTGTGATAAATAGGTCCGTTCCATCTGGTTGTCAGCATCAAGGATCACCACCAGGTCATAGTTTTCCGGTAGTTGTTCAAATGCCTTATTGATGGATTTGGATTTTGTACTGTTTTCAAACGAAACCTCCAGAACTTTGATGGGAAGCTCACGGAGTTTGCTTAATGTTGATTCAGTAAAAGAATCAGCTATCACAATTACATCATAGCATTGCTGTGGGTAATCCTGCCGGAGAGCATCTTTGGCCACATCAATAATTACCGAGTCCTCTTTATATCCGGGAATCATTACCGCCATGTGGTGCTGTTTTACACCCTTACCCTTCGGATCTTTATAAAAAAGACCGGCTATGCTGAAAATAAAGAAATAGCCTCCCGAAAAAGTAAGATAAATAAATATAGCTGCAAATAGGATCTGAAAAAGTGTTGAGATTATTTCCATTGCATTAGGTTTAAATGACCAAATTTGAAAATGAAATTGTGAATGCCGCTAAGGGCAGCAATGCTGTTATTCAGGATTAACCTGTGGCTGAATAAGCTTTGATTCTTTGTTGAATTTTATTGCCTGATTGGTGTGTTTTTTAAAGTCATTTACATAAAATCTTTTATGAAGCCTTTTGATATGCCACCAAATTGCAAAGGCATAGGCACGCATGTGTTTTATGTCAAATTTCAGTAAATACACTACCAGGTTTTTAGGTATTGCAACCAGAACCATGTAGGCCATCGAGAGCAAAGCGGCAATCCCACTGATATTCCTCCGCCCGAACAAAATCCTGTTTCGGGTGAAATAGTAGGTTTTTAATGCACTTTGTTTACCCGTGGATATCGATTCCTTATGCCATACCGTAGAATCAGGCAGATAGTAAATGGAATATCCCGCATTTTTTACCCGCATAGCCCAGTCGTGTTCCTCGTAATAGAGGAAATATAGATCAGGCATTTTGCCAACTTTGCGGATCACTTCCATTGGAACCATCATGGCTGCACCATGGCAAAAATTTGTTTTTAAAAGTTTATCAAACCTGCCATCATCTTTTTGTTTGAAGCCATATCCTGTCATGCTGATAGTAAAAATGTTGAATTTACTATAACCGGCGTACTGAACTGTATCGCGATGATAAAAGAATTTAATTTTCGGACTTACCATCCCAATGGATCTGTCAGATTCCATCAATTCAACAATGGGCTCAATGAATCCTGGCTCTACTTCTGTATCGTTGTTTAAAAACAAGATATATTCTCCGGAGGCAGCATCAATTCCAAGGTTATTCCCACCAGCAAATCCAAGATTCGACTTGCTGCGGATGAGCTTTACTTCCGGATATCGTTGTTCAATTATGTCAGGTGCCGTGGGTGAATCATTGTCAACTACAATAATTTCATAAGCCGGGTAAGTAACCCTGCGAAATGATTCGAGCATTTCGCAGGTTACTTCTGCCTGATTATAATTGATCGTTACAATTGAAACAAGAGGACGCTTGTTCATGGTACCGGGATTTATTGCCTTAGGCTAATACTTTTTCGGCACCATTAAGAATGATCTCGGCCCTGCCAATGCTATAATATTCAAAACCAAAATCCCGCATTTCATCAGGGTCGTAAATATTTCTTCCATCGAAAATTACTTTTTGACCCATCAGTTTCATCAAAATTTTATAATTCGGAATCCTGAACTCATTCCATTCGGTTACAAGAACCAGTGCATCAGCATCGAGGGTTGCCTCATACATGTCGGGAGCGTATTCAATAACATCTCCAATTCGTCTTTTGGCTTCCTCTATTGCTACCGGATCATAAGCTTTAACTATGGCACCATCGCGAATCAGGTTCTCAATCAGTACCAGTGAAGGCGCTTCGCGCATGTCATCAGTTCCTGGTTTGAACGCCAATCCCCAGATGCCGATTTTTTTACCTTTCAGGTCTCCTTTGAAGTGCTTTTTGAGTTTGTTATAAAGTACCATTTTCTGGTCCTGATTTACATCCTCTACTGCCTGAAGAATGCGTAAGGGGTAATTATTAGATTTAGCCGTGCTTACAAGCGCTTTTACATCCTTCGGAAAACAAGAACCTCCATAACCAACACCCGGGTAGATAAACTTGTTACCGATGCGGCTATCGCTACCAATGCCTTTTCGAACCATATTTATATCGGCACCAACGATTTCACTCAAATTAGCAATATCATTGATAAAGCTGATTTTAGTTGCCAGCATGGCATTGGCTGCATATTTGGTTAACTCTGCAGATGGAATGTTCATAAAAATTAAAGGATGACCATTCAGAAGGAATGGTTTGTAAAGGCGGCGCAATGTTTTTTCAGCCCTTTCTGATTCGGTTCCGATTACGATCCTGTCTGGTTTCAGGAAATCGTTAACTGCATCTCCTTCTTTCAAAAATTCAGGGTTTGAGGCCACATCAAATTCAATATCCACGTTTCGGGTTTCCAATTCCTTTTTAATGGCTGCTTTCACTTTTTGAGCTGTTCCGATTGGAACGGTACTTTTGGTTACAACTGTAACGTAGTCCTGCATGTGCTTACCTACTTCCGAAGCTACCGCCAACACATACGATAAGTCGGCGCTACCATCCTCATCAGGAGGAGTTCCAACAGCAATAAATACGATTTCGCATTCATTTAATACATCTTTTAACCGGGTATGGAAAAAGAGGCGTTCTTTCTGAACGTTTTTTTCAACGAGGGGTTCAAGGCCCGGTTCGTAAATCGGGATTTTACCGTTTTTGAGATTTTCGATCTTTTTTTCATCGATGTCGACGCAATGAACTGTAGCACCAGTTTCTGCAAGACAAGTTCCTGTAACTAAACCGACATAGCCGGTTCCTACAATAGCAATATTCATTTTTTTCGATTTAAAGGGTTATTAATTTAAAAAAATTTTAAGCTAAAAAGTATAAGGAAAGTATCTCATTCGATTCGGGTTTTAATGAAGATTACTTTCGGTGTTTCAATAATTTGTTTGTACTTATTTTTAATCATTTTGTTTGCGATCAATTGCTTTTTTTTCAGCTATTTGCTTATCAATCCTCTCACCCAGGAACAAATATGCCATGGATGAATAGATTATTATTCCGGTTGGCATCTGCCCTAATACGCCATTTCCATATGCGGCTCCCATAACGCCAAACATCCCTGCAGCAAGTGCCTGAAGCCTGGCACTCAGCCACGGGTCTTTTATTTTAAACATGATTTTGTAACCTGATTTGATAATGATATAAAACAATATAAATAAATGCAGGTATAGCCCAAGAACTCCCTGTTCGGCCCAAATCATAACGTACCAGCTGTCTGTGGGTGTGTTGGCTAAGAATGTATTGGGCGAAAATCGTTGTCCCCAGTTTCCTGAAGATCCAATACCTCCGCCTATCGGGCGGGATGCCATGTACACTTTAAGTTTCTTTTGGTTTTCCAGTCGAACCTGCAAGGATGGATTATTTTTATCAAATGCCGTTCGCAACCGGGCAATATCGTAATTGCTTTGCCCGATACTGGTTTGGAAAATGAAAATGTAGAAAATGAGCCCGATTGAACCACCAATCACCATCATTCTAATATTTTTCTGGAGAATAATGTATAAGGTAAATCCTGCTATGGGTACCGCCATGGCACCCCGTGTACCCGAAATTAACATTCCATAAAAAAACAATGCCGAGGCTATTCCAAAAATCCGTTTTTGTTTTTTTGCAGGAGCATTCATCGCCAAAATAGCAAAAACAACTCCCGAGTGGCCCATGGAAGCACCAAACTGCCCGGCGTCACTAAAAAATGAAAATATTCTGAGTTTCCCGAACAATACATGGGTGAGCGATCCACCTCCATCAAGCCAGGCTTGCTCCCAGGGATCGGGGCCCATGAATTTTTGCATTAATCCTTTCAGAACCGCCAATAGTGAAAAAATCATCCAAAGTTTAAAAAACCGGTTCAATGCGCTTTCTTTATCTAAAATGAGAAATACAAGAGGAATAACAAGCATCATATACAACGCCACACCCCGCATTGCATAAAACCAAGCTTCACGGCTGACAGCCTCGGGGTTGACCATTTGTAACAGTGCATAAAGAAACCAGATGAAGGCTAAAAAAACCACATCGCTCTTGGCTTTGCGATAAAAAATACGCTCCTGAAAATATTTGGCAAAAATGGCCAGGTGGGTTAAAACCAGCAATGAATCGATGGACAGGCCTAAGGGTGCCGGGAAATACCGCGTTATACCAAGTGCAAAATAGTTGATGGTAAACATGGTCCAATATCCGATTTCGGGATTTTTAAAAAGTGAAAAAAGAAAGAACAATACAAACGGAATGATAATCCCGATCATGGCCATCATCATGCCCTTTGACGCGATAAAGCTCCCAAATAATAATACAAGAGCGCCGACAAATACTCCTTGAAAAACTTTATTGATATTTAATACCTGGTAATTCATTTCTTGATCAATGTGAAATATTGAATGACCTGATAGAAATAAATAGTTTTTTATAAAAACTGATTCCTTCGTAATAGATGCCCATTGGGTTTAACGAAAAGGATTTTTTTAGATAATACCATCCAATCCACATGCCTGCAACAGTGAATAACACAGAAACTGCAGCCACCATAACCAGCGAATTATATACAAATATAGCTATGGCATTTCCGGCAATGTTGAGCGAAAGCATAACATACACCTTCAGAGCATTTATATTAGGCATTTCGGATGAATCAAGAGCAATGCCGGTAAATCGGTCGAATGGCAAAATCAAACCATAAATCAGGATGGTGTACAAAATTCCTGTCATGGTGGCAAATTCATTTTCGTAACCGGTACCTGCTAAAAAGGTTAATAACGGCCGTGAAAAAATAGCTGATCCAATAACAACTGGTACAAACAGAAAACTAACGGCGCCAGTGTATGTGAATAAAATTCGTTTGAAATTTTGAATTTGACCACTAATGTATGCTTTTGACATTTTAGGACTGGCTGTTGCCACAAAGGCATTGAGAGGTATGGAAATTAAATCAACCAATTTAAATGGAATGGCATACAAAGCAACCCCGGAGGCTCCCAAAACCGGTGACATGCCGATCATCAGAGCGTCAGCGCTCCTCAGTAAACTGCTTCCTGTACTGGTGAGCACCGTATATTTCCCGTAGTTCAATATTTTATTTATTTCGGTTTTTCTACTGTTAAAGAGATCACTTAAACTGGTCCATCCCAGCAACAGCATGATTATACTGGCAATTCCGTGTGATGCAATGTAAGCATGGATCACAGTTTCCAGACCGTAATGGAATAAAATGAGATTTAAAAAAACGAAAATAAAAAACGGAGTTGCAATGATCAGGCGAAGTAGGAGTATCCTGTCAAATCGCTGTTTGGCAGATTGTATGGTAAGTGCACTATTCCACAACAAACATACAATCGCAACCAGGGGATAATACTTGAAAAAAAGAAAGTACATTCCAAGTGATTGCCCCCCAATCAGATAAACTGCGAAACTTAACAAGGCTGCAATGGCCATGATGATAAGGTCGAGCAACAATCCGCTTCCACTTATTTTTTTAAAGATTTCTTCATCTGATCCACTTGCAAAATGAATGATGGCTCTTCGGGTAACTCCAAAACGGATGAGCGCTGCCAATGTTCCAGCCGTGGTAAAAATTACCCATAATCCAAATGATTCCTGACCAAGAGAACGAACCAAAAACAGGAAAGTGGCCAAATTGATGGCAGCAGTAAAAACATTCGTCGAAAGCGACTGAATGTTTTTTTCTTTTAAAATATTGCTCAGTGCGGCTTTCATTAGTTTTGTTTAAGTTCAAATTTTTGGAAGAATCTTAATAATGCAATTCGTTTTACAAACCTGCGTATTGCACTTCTTTGTGCTGGAACCGGTCCAATGAAATCATTCATGTAATCTGATTTTACATAATTTAAAATGAAACCGATGGGTGTTTCATTGCTGACCTTTTGAATAATTTCAAGCATTCTTCTGTCAGCTTCTTCCCAACCACGGTCAGCTCTCACTACAATACACAATAAGTCGTGATGACACTCCAACCCTTTGGGTAAGGGATTTCCAATTAGTGAAGGATATTCAATAATTATGAATGTTTTGTTTTTTGAATTATCTGTTTTTTCTCCTTTACTTAAATCAAGCCTGGTTTTAATTGCCTCCGCAATTAGTGATTTACCTTCTTCTTTAAAATTGCTTATGATCCCAATTTTATACTGATCATTTTCCGACATGCAACTGAACTTAAAAATATTGTTGATAATGCTCGCTGTTGCAATATCTTTCATACGTTCCTGTGCTGCACCTTTTTTACTGTGGTCCGATATTCGGGGGTAATTCCCTAAACTTTGTAATCCTGTGGTTTTTTCTGTTCTGAATGTGTTTTGTAAAGTGGTATCGAAAAAATGGAGTAGCAAAACGATTCCAAGTGTAAGAATGAAACCAGCAAATACTGCTGCAACGATCAGAAATTTTCGTTTGCTCGGTTGCGGCGAAATGGGTAGAACCGGTGGATCTACTATTTTAATATTTGAAGAAAGCTCAATGTCTTGCTGTTTAAGTTTTGCGAGTCCAAGGCTATGTAACAATGATAAATATTCCCGCTCAAAAACATCAATTTCGCGTTCAATTTTTTTGAGGTTAGCCCCCAGTGGTGCAAAATGCTTAATGGTTTCTTCCAGCTCGCCCCGGCGTATTTCCAGGGCAGTTAATTTGGCCTTTGCTTCTTCAAAGGCAATAACGTTTTGGAGCCAGTTGTTAATTATGTCGTCCACGCGGAGCCCTTCTTTCGTATTTTCATAAAAATGCAATGAATCAATGGTTTGCTGCATTTGAGATTTTAGGATCTCTGCCTGCAGTTGTAAGCTTTCGGTGGTTTCTGTATCTGTAGAGTCGAGCGATTCGCTGTTGAATTTGCGTAGTGCGATTTTTTCATTCACCTCACTCAGCTTTTTACGGAGATCAACGATGTTGTTTCCTTGCAATTTTAATTTTACACGTGCACCCATATTGCTTTCCAGGTTGGTAATAACTGACTCGGCGGCAGCATAATTGAGCATCACGGTTTGGCGTTCCAGTTCAAATTTTTCCTTTTCAGAAGCGATGTGTTTGGTTTGCTCGTAATAATTGATGATTTTATTATCCTGATTAAAATTCAAAAGTTTTCGTTCAGCACCCTGCAACTTTTCATGTGCTATTTCGAGTTGTTTTTCAAAATATTTAACCACGGCATCGGTTTGATTTTCCTTGAGTGATGCAAAACTTTTAATGAAAGTATGCACGAGAATATTTACGGTTTGATAACATATTGCCGGATCATCTGAATCGAAAGTTATTTCGATCATATCGCTGCTGGCAATACGGCGGGCTTTAATGCCCGAAATTGCTTTAAAACTGTAATGGGGATGGTTAAGGTTAATGAGTTTGTACACAAAATTGGCTTCATCTTTATTTTTATATTCAAGCAGGTTTTGATAGGTTTTTTCCAGCGAATTTTTATCCACCAGTTCCATAACATCCGGCGGAGTAATTTGCTTTACTTCCTGCATTGATCGCATGGTCATTATTGGTAATTCTGGTTTTTCCTGTATCAAATGCAAAGCATATAACCTGAGCCCCGTTTCCTCAATGGTGCTTCTCGCAGTTATCAGGTTTATGAGATTATCAAAAGCATTGTTGATAGCAAAAAAGTTAAAGGAGGAATTTTGTTGTGATTCAATTGAATATCCGGAGGCCAACCCGGTGTAGATTTTGGTTTTGGTGGTATAATTCATTGGGCTGTCGGCGGTAAGAAATGTAACCACCGCGCCAAGCAAAACAGGTACCAGAAGTATTGATACAATATGCGAACGTACTATTTTTAATATATCTACAAGATTCATAACGCTGGCTTTAAAAGTTTCACACCTGTTAATAATTCGAGTTTTGCAAGGCTTTTATAAAATTCATTTTTTGACGTTTCATATTCAATTTGAGCCTTGTAATAATTTCGGGTGGTAACCGAATATACGCTGAAGGTCATAATTCCATCCACAAAATCTTTTTCAGCCTTTTGCAACTCAAATTTGGACGACTCAAGTTGTTCTTCCCTGATGAGTTGCGTTGTGAAATCATTTAAACACTGGAAGTACAAGTCGATGACCGTGCCTGATACATATTCATGTGCTTTTTCAACTTCGTGTTCGGCTTTATTTACTTCATGTTTGGCAATTTGCATGTTATTATTCCTGTTTATCAGCACTGACAGCGGGAATCTTGCTGTCACAGATGCACCGTAACTCACCTGCTTGCTGCTGGTAAGTAAATTATACCTGTAGTCATATGAAAACTGATTTTTCCATATCTGGTCATAGGTTCCGTAGCCTATATCGCCATTGAGAAGGATATAATCAAACCAGTCTTTATGTTGCAACCTCAGTTCCTGTTGTTTTATTAAAAGGGCTTCCTGATAAAAGGTATAATTACCTGAATTTTCAAGAGCAGCTTGAATCAATGTATCCAGTGGGGGTAAGGTAAACACCTTTTTAGTATTTACTAAAACGGTATCGTTTTCCTGAGACAGACAAGTACTGGAAAAAACTTTTATTGCAAGCAAAAAGAGCAGGATATATTTATACCTCCTTGATTTCATTCGTAAGTATTTGATGATCAAAAAAGAGATGGTTCTGGCGATTATTTGATCACCCTTGAGGCACTTAAACCGATTCGGACTGGAATACGGCCCTGAAGGTTCGGATAATAATGCGGATATCTTTCCAGAATGTGTAATTCCGGGCATATTCATTATCCAGCATTTTTCGCTCTTCGGGCGACATTTCTGTGCTTTGGGCACGTTTCTCAACCTGCCACAAACCTGTTAATCCGGCCGGTGCAATAAACCTTTGAATCCAGTCGTCGGTAGTTAATAATTCAGCCTCGTACAAGGGGATCGGGCGATTTCCTACGATTGACATATCACCTTTAAGCACATTTACCAATTGTGGTAATTCGTCGATACTGGAGTTTCTGATAAAACGGCCGACCTTGGTAATACGCGGATCATCTTTCACCTTTACGAATGATACTTCAGTTTCTTCTTGTTGCTTTTTGAGGTAATCAGCTTCTGCTACTTTTCCCTTGTCATCAAAGAGGGTTTGTTCGTTTTCAGTATAAGTAAAGTCAGGATTATAAGCCAGTTCCTGGTCTTCTTCCTTTTTAGCATACTGATTCATTGCTTTCATTTCCTTGATCTTCTTGTCTGCATTTACATCCATTGACCGGAATTTGTAGAAATCAAAAATTTTATATCCGGTACCAACCCGTTTTGAGGCATAAAAAACCGGGCCTCTTGATTCGAGTTTAATTAGCAATGATACCATTAACAATACAGGTGAAAGCAGCAATAAGGCGGTTCCTGCCACCAAAATATCAAATAGTCTTTTGATCACTGGTATTTTATACTCAAACGATTCAAGCGCCAGCGGAACAGGATCCTGTTTCTTAATATACTCATTCAGTATGTTTACCCGCTCTATTACTTCATTTGCCTTAACGGGACTGTTATAAATATCGTTAATCCCCTTAGTGAGGAGCAGCTTGTAATCGCATTGATCATTTACATCCTTAAAAAGGATAATGATGGTTTCCAAAGGATCAATAGCTGCAGAAAGCCACTCCAGGTATGAGTCCACATTAAAGGAGCAACTATCGGTTTCCAGGAAAATTACAGCTGGCTTTTTACTGATAAAAAAATCAATGTTTTCTGTGCTGTTAGGAAAGAAATGAAGGTCAAGCCAGGCAATTCCATTGTTAAGCGACGTTGAAAGTTCCTCATTATTTCCAATGTATGCGCCAATTTTCGGTTCCATGTCAAGTCACTTTTAGTTTTTCATAAGTTTCGATAACCTGAGTTTAAGTTCTGCAGGATTAAAAGGCTTTACGAGGTAATCATCGGCACCCATGTCGAGCAGCCTGATGCGTTCATCTGAATTGTGGATACTCGAAAGCATAATAATTGGAATTTGTCCGAAAATTCCTGAAGATTTTAGCAAACCAAGAAATTTCCTTCCGTCGATTTCGGGCATTTCAATATCGGAGATAATTCCATCCGGCAGGTTACCCAGTTGAAGCCAGTCAAACGCGGATTTGCCATTTTCGAATGCTACAATATTATAGTCTTTCGAAAGGAACATGTGAAGTAAATTTCTGATCTCATGTTTGTCGTCCACGATAAGTACGGTTTTTTTCATATTCGGTGTGTTATAAGGGTTATTTATTATTTTCGTTATAAAGGTTTGATGTGTTTCTGTAACCTGCAGCATCCATAAACCAATCCATATAGTTATAACCGCTGCTTTCTGCCCAATTGTCAAACATCAGGTGGGCATTTGAAATACTAACTTTTTCAACCGGATAATTAAACCTGAGCGGGATGTTGGCAGCCCATGGATAATCATAGGCTGAAAAATAGTACCTTCCGGTTTCAGGATCCGATTGATCATTGCCTGTTCCAAAAAGACTATAGTCAACAAGGTCGGTGGGTTTGCTACCCGGCATATGTACCTCCACGCTCCTGTTTTTATTTACCACAATAAACGGATTGTAAGGAGGTAGACCCAGATTGGCAAAGGTCATCGGATTCGAAAGTGATATGGTCAGGCTTAATGTATCGGGTTCCACCCAGGGATCATAAGGGCGAGTATTCACATACACACCTCCCGACGGAATTGATAGCAAATCATATGCGTCATCAAATACGATAACAACAGCATTTGATTGACCTGCCTCGGTACCATTTGCATTCAGGGTGTAACTATTGCTTTCAATGTGCTGCCCGGTTATTGAAGAAATCATAGCCGGAGCTATTTCATCAAGTGATATTCCAAATCCATTTCTGAAACTGCCGCCAATGGCCCTAAGTACAAACTTTGGTTTAATCTCCACTACTTCATTATCTGAATTTGTCACCAGGTTGTATTTGTAATCCACAACCATATCATTAAAATCATAGTCGCCTTTAAAAGGCCACAAATCTTCGAAAACAAAAGTTCCATAATCGCCCTGGGTCGGATAATAATTGTTATAAGCTCGTAAAGGGTCCTCAGGATACTCATCAAATACATTGCTTACCCCATCGCCATCCGTATCAAGCGGATCATCAAGCACCTGCAGGTTACCCGTTTGCACTGCTGTGATCGGATTAGAAGTGGCATAAAATACAGCATCATTGAAATCCTGATCACTTGAACCATCCCTTCGTATATCCTCAAACCCCAGTAATATCAAATCCCGTTCGGAATCATACAACAATACATTGTGTTTTTGAAGATCAGGATTCGTTTCAATGTTAAATTCCTTTTGTGAGTAATGTAAATAGTTTCCATCAGTAACCTGGAAGTTTCTCCATCCATCTGCCACTATAAACCAGCCAATCGCAGAGCCTGCCGGAAATACATCAGTTTGGTCACCGGTTTCCGGATCCACATATTTTAATTTTACTTTGTCGCCTGAGTGGAGCGATCCTCCTGATCCTGCATAGGAGCAGTTTGGGAAAATAATAACCTTATGATTTATTGCAAACCTCGAAGCGGGTGGATTTTGCTGATCATAAATATAGTATCCTAAAACATTTCGCCATCCGGCACCTTCATGGACAAAAGTTACCCACACCTCACAATCTTCTTCAATAATTAAGTTTGATTCGAGCTCATCTTCGAGGTATTGCGGGTGCGATTGGGGTAGGGGAGAGCTTTCGGGTAGTGTGGCATTGATATCCAGAAGCAACTCATTGGAAATAATATCACCCTCGGGTTCAAGGTAATTGGGAAAGCCGGAGTTGTCATATGTGCCGATAAAAGTGTAAACCTCATCGTTTGAGCTTTTATAATAATTGTGTTGCGAAGTGGATGAATTATCTGCTGATTTAGTGGGGCCAGGGTTGGGATCGATAATCAATTCCATATCGTCTGATGACATGGAAAAGGCATATATTTGCTGTAATCCGATGTATCGCGGGCAAATATATATGGAGTCAATATAATCAGGCATATTTATTCCAAGTGTGATATCTCCCTGGTTATTACAGTTCCCTTTAAAAAGCATCTTATTTGAGCTAACTAAAGTGGAAAATTGATTGTTTCCATCGGTAAATGGATTTTCACTGTAAACTTCAAAGTATACATTTGGGATTGCGCTTCCTTCATAGTTTGCAAATTTCAAATCCATGTAGGTGCTGTGTGTTGTTTCATACAAGAAATCGCTGGGATCTTGCTCTTCGGGAATTGAATTCTCAAAGTCATCCTTAATACAGGCGAATACAATGAGAACTAAAAATGGAAAGTAAATGCCAATTCGTTTCATTCTTCCGGATTTGTAATTACGGGCCGATTGCTCAGCTCCAGTTGTCATAATTCGTTCGTGCTGTTTTTTACGCATTGAATGATTCTTGGTTCCAAAAATCAATGAAAACAAAGTTTATTCTTCTATTTCAACCAGTTCTTCAATTGTTATAAATGGAATACTAATCCTGAAAACAGAACCTTTGCCCGGTTTGCTTTCAATGCTAAGCTGTCCGCCGTGGCTTCTTATAAACCCGAGAACTAATTTTGAACCAAGGCCGCTACCTTTTTCATGATCAGTTCCATAGGTAGTAAAATGTTCTTCAGCATCAAGTAATTTCCTGATATTTTCTTCACTAATACCTACGCCGTTATCGTGTACCTCAATTACTGTTTCTTCACTACTTGTATTACAAATAACTTTTATTTCACCACCGGCCTGGGTAAATTTAATGGCATTTGAAACCAGATTCCTAACTGCTGTACTGATCATGTTGCTGTCAGCGGTTATTGAGCCGGCTTTACTAAGCTCAGTAGTGAGGCTAATTCCCTTTTTCTCAGCCGATGGTTGGAGAACCATCACTGTTTTCTCGATCAATTCTTTTGCCTCCACCATTTTAATTGAGGGTTTCAAAGCGGTGATTTTACTTTTTGTCCACAATAATAAGTTTTCAAGCAGGTCATATGTTTCACTTGTGGTAATTTGTAACATGGCTACCAACTGTTGGAAACTGTCCTGATCAATCATATCATTATGGAGCGCTGATAACACACTTTTAATATTTGCCAATGGTGACCGGATATCGTGAGCTATTATTGAATAAAGCGTATCCCTCGATTTAATGGTGGATTCCAGTTCCTGTTTTTGTTCCTCAAGTTTTAACTTTTGGTTTTTGATTTTGAGTTGAGTATCTACCCTGGCAAATAATTCTCTTTTTTTGAAAGGTTTTGTCAAATAGTCCACGCCGCCTACTTCAAATCCCTTAACTATACTATTGGTTTCAGTAAGAGCTGTGATAAAAATGACGGGGATTTCCCGGGTATTTTCATTTTCCTTCATTCTTCGACAAACTTCAAACCCGTCCATACCGGGCATCATTACGTCCAGCAATACCAGGTCGATATTGGTGGCATCCAGAATTTCGAGTGCATCAGGACCGCTGAAAGCTACCGTTAAGTTGTACTCTTTTTCTTTTAGGGCAAGCCCTAATACTTTGATATTTTCCTTGTTGTCGTCAACAATTAAAATAGAATTGAGCTGTTCGTCCATATCTCCGAATATTTGGGTTTATCAGATATTTTTATTAAGTGTTATTTCACATTTACAGCTTCTACTTTTTCAATAATTTCTTCCACCTGGTTAATGATATCAGGAAATTTTTGTAGCTGAATTTCCACAGCATCCAGATCAAATGAGTCGAGGTTGGATTTAATTTTTGTGGCAAAATCGAGTAAAAGACTAAATTGATATTCTTTGCCTTCTGAAAGCAGGCCATCAGTAAATGCTTCTATATTATTTATTACCAATTTGTCCTTGATCTTAAGCCAGTGCAATTTATAATCTGTATTTAGTTTCTGAAGTAATTCAGGTAGCCGGATAAGGGTTTCCTGACTGATTTTATCACCGGTCAGCATCAGTTCACCATCCTTATCTGAATCCACTATTTTATGAGCAATAAAGTTTCGAACCGTACTGCACAGCTTAAATTTGTTTACAGGTTTATAAAGCACTGCATCAAACAAACCCGACTCATTGATCCTGTTATTTTCGTTTACAAATGCTGAAGCAGTAAATGCCACAATAGGGATATTTTTTAATCTTTCGTTTTTGCGGATTCTTTCTGCCACTTCAAAACCATCCATACCTGGCATTCTTAAATCAAGAAGAATAATGTCGGGCGTGGAATAATTAAGAATTTCAAGGGCAATTTCACCATTTAATGCCTCCATAAATGAAATGCCTGATGAGTCAGCAAGCTCTTTGATAGCATCAATATTGTTTTTTACATCATCAATGATCATTACCACTTTATCTTCAAATACCACCTCTTCTAAATCCTTAACAATTTCAAATTGATCATCGGAATTGTTGCTGTAATATTCCGAAATATTAATATCACCAATGGTAATTATAAAATCAGAGCCTTTATCCAATTCACTTTCAAGTTCAATTGACCCATTCATGTGTTCTAACAGCTTTTTAACGATAGCCAAACCAAGGCCTGTTCCCTCGTATTTTTTAGTTATGGTAAGTGTATTTTGGTTAAAGGCTTCAAATATGCGTGTTTGCGCTTCCTTCTCAATTCCAATCCCCGTATCCCTGACAGAAATGATCAGATCACCGCTTTTTTTATTTTTATGTCTGAAATTGGCTTCCAGGGTTACGCTTCCATGTTCGGTGAATTTTACAGCATTGCCCACCAGGTTCACAAGAATTTGCCGAACATGAATTTCATCCAGCATCAGGTATGCAGGTACATCAGGGCCAATTATAACCTCAAACAGCAGATTTTTCTTTGCAATCTTGTCTTTAAAAATTTCCTGGATTTCCATCAATTGGTAATTGAGGTTGACAGGGTGGTAATCAATTTTCATTTTACCGGCCTCAATTTTCGACATATCCAGAATATCGTTGATTAGGCTAAGCAATACCTTGCCGCTTGTTAAAATGGATTTGAGTAAATTTTTGTGCTGATCATTTTCAATTTTATGGTAAAGCGATTCACTGAAACCAAGGATTGCATTCATCGGCGTTCTGATCTCATGACTCATGTTTGCCAGAAACTCACTTTTCGCCTTATTTGCCCGCTCGGCTTTTTCTTTTTCAAGGTTGAGATTCATTTCATACGCCTTACGATCAGTTACATCAACAATCACTGCAATAACTTCCTTAATGTTCATTGCCGACATACGAACCTCAAATGTGCTTTCATTTTTCTCCGACTTGTAATAAAATTCAAATTGATTATCTCCTTTAATGAGGCATTTCCGAATCTCATTTTTAAAGAGATCAGCTGTCTTTTTATTTAATATTTCATCCAGGTTTTTATATAATAGGCTTGAATTAATTGGCAACGGGTGCGATTCAAGTGAGCTTTTGTAACCCAGTAAATTGCCTTTATAATCCAGATGGGTAATAATATCCGGCATCGACTCAAGTATGGCTGTATTTTTAGCCTCACTTTCCTTGAGCGACTGCGTTGCAATCTCGCGCTCGAATGCATTGGATACAATACCTGAAATACTTCTCAATAGTTCCAGGTCGGATTTTGTCCATTTCCGTTTTCTTACACATTCATCAAAACCGATAAAACCAAAAAACTTGCTTTTTACAAATAATGGATGTACAATAACTGACTTTATGCCTTGTGGTTCAAGTATTTGCACAATGTCATCTGGCAGCTTATAAATGTTGTTGGAATAGATTCGACCATCTTTTTCGAGCATTTTTTTCCAGGAAGGAATATTTTCATAGGGTACATTTTGAAGTTCATCTTTTTGAGGAATAATATCTTTGTTGCACCACTCGAAGGTATTGTTTGTTGTTACTCCTTCATTGTCATCTTCAAAAATATAAACCCGGCTTACTCTCGTAAACTTTCCAATAAAAGCCAAAGTAGTATTAACCTGATCTGCGAATTCGTTGGGAGAATTGAAAAACAGGGAAACCTGGGAAATTACCTCCTGGTGCTGCAGCGATTTTTCCAACGCTTTTTGCTGGTTTTTAAGCTTTTGCTCCGACCTTTTACGGTTGGTGATATCAATATGGGTCCCCACAGCCCTGATGGGTTTCATTTCTTTGTCAACTGCCGTAACTTTGCCGGTGTCCAGTACCCATAGCCATCCTTTGTGTTTTGATCGCATGCGATATTCCGCCTGGTAAATGTCAGATTTTCCTTCCAGGTGATCATTTAATTTTGTCAATGCCATTTTCAGGTCATCAGGATGGATCAATTCCTTTACGGATTCAAAATTATTAGCGATCTCTTTCTCGTTAAATCCAAGCATTTCAGCCCAACGAGGACTTCTGTAAATATAGTTTTTCTTGATATCCCAGTCCCAAAGTCCGGCCTCACTGCTATAAAGCGCCATCTCTACCCTTTCCTTGGCGTGATGAAGTTCGCGTTCCTGAAGTTTTCGCTCGGAAATATCCATCATTACACCCCGAAGCCCTACTATTTGTTCATTCTGAAAAATGGGGTTGGTGTATACAATAACCGGGAAACGCGTTCCATCTTTTTTAATGGCCATATATTCACTCGGTTTGTCCTTATTCCCGTGCAGCGCAATTACAAAATTCTCCATTAACTTAGGAATCTCCTCCGGTGCAAACAACCTGGAAGTATGAAAACCTGATTCCATGTCCACCGGCAGATACCCAAATTTCTCCATCGAATACTGGTTGGCATAGGTAATTATACCATTCACATCAATTTCGCAGATCATTTCTGGAAGAAGTTCAATCAAGTCACGATATTTTCGCCGGCTATCCCTCAATTCTTTTTTCTGAACTGCCGAAAGGGCAGCATTCGCAAGTTTTTGATTAAGCTGTTTTAGTGATGGAACGATATAGTGAATTTCGAGTGGTGAATTGGTAAGCAGGACCATGATGCCAAAACCGGGTAAAGGCATAATTGTATACGCTCCACGATCAAATTTATGAATGAGAGGAATGCTTTTAAGGAATTGATTTAGGTCGGCCTCAGACACATTTTCCGGGATAAGCTCAATGGCTTCATTAAATTTGGTGTTTTTTCGGGCATTTAAAGGTACCGAGCAAACTTCGGAAAATCCAAACTTATTTCTCGATCTCGATACAATCCTATACACAGCCCCAGCAGCCATGTTTAATTTCCTTAAGTAGGCGATAAGGCTTCTTGTTAGCATCGGGGTGAGTTCATTATCCACTCCGATTTCCATCGAAATCTCAAAATAAACCTGTAGCTCTTCTGGTCCGGTTTTTCTGTACATTTTTACAATTTTTTATTGAAAGCACCCCACCACTGCCGTCATATTGTAGAGTTCAAGGTATTCCTTTTTGTTATTTGCTATTTCGCCAAGTGATAATGTTCCGGCTACTGGCAATCCTTCCGGGTTAATTACTGCTAACTCCTCTCTGAAGCGCTCTTCAAGAAGAAATAACCGCGAAATGCAATCGATAAATAATATGAACCGATCTTCTGATTTTTTTGATTTGCAATTGGTACCTGTTTCCATAGCTTCTTTTGCTGCATTGATCAAATCATCTGGAGTAGTAGCCATGATATGAATAAAGGTTCCTTCCGGGATGTCGCCTAAAAAAACGATGTTGCCCTGCTCGTCAATTTTAACAGGATCCCTGATTATTTTATCGGTACCTAATTTGGTGATGCCTACAGGATAAAGCGGAGCCAACTGTGTGAAATTTTCCCTGTTAACCTTTTTCCCGGAATGCTCTTCAATAATCTTTTTATAAACTTCATAAGCCGGGTTGAAATCAAGACTAATCAGTGTGTTTTTTTCGGAGCCCGTAACCCTGATAGGGCCTGCAATACTTTGCCAGCCATGTTTCATGCCGATGGCGCCATTCAGCTTACTCCCGGCAATTACAGCCGCATCAGATAACAAACCTTCATTAGTCATAATGCAGGGAGTGGGGTTCATGCTCAACGAGCCACACCCAGCCCCAATGAAGTTATATTCCAATCCAAAGGATATAAATAACATTTCGATCAGTTTTGAGTTATTTTGGCTAAATCCATCCACAAATACAAAAACAGTTTTGCAGTTTGCTTCCTGCTCAAAATTCTGAAATGATGATGGATATTCATCCTTGTCGAGATTGCTTAGATTTTTAATAATATGCACTTGCGGCTTCTCTTCCAATCCCATGATTATGGTTCCTTTGGTATATTCTTTTCCACCGAAAATAATTCCGGGGAAAGTTCCGCCAAAAACAGGTACTGAAAGATTTCTTAGCAATTCATTGGTTTGTTCCAAATTATATTGGTTTTCATCGCATGCTAAAATGATTAATCCTTCAGGTTTGGTTTCACCGATCAGCAGGTCAATATTTTTACTTAGAGCATCAACTGACAACTCTTCAATTAGTCTGATGTTTTCTGCTTTCATAATTTTATTTGTTTTTCTTTTTCAATAAATTCTTAACTATTTTGGGGAATGAAGCAATAGTAACACGCATTTCGTCAAAATCCATACTTGCAATTTCACTCTGGAGTTTGGTTCCATATTTTGCCAGGTATTCCGATTTAAATTCTTCAGCAACTGCAGTCACATTTTCAGCAAATTGTTCTATTTTAAAAATCAGAAGTTTGTCTTTGATCTGTTCCCATTCAGGCAAAAGTTTTTGTTCAAGCATTTTTACCAGTTTTTCTGATACTTCGCCAATATTATCTTTGTCGATATCAGCTTTTGAATTTTTATTGTCATTTGCTGATTTGGCTTTTCTCTTTGTTGACGGTAAAAATTTAGCAAATGCCTCAAATAATTCGGATTGTGTTGCAGGTTTTATAAGTTCACCATTAAAAAATCCTGACTCTTTAATTTTATCCAGGCTCATTACCGAAGCAGTGTAAGCGATTACCGGTATGTGGCTGGTTTTTGAATTGCTCTTGATCCGTCTGGCAGTTTCATATCCGCCAATTCCGGGCATCCTGATGTCAAGAAGGATCAGATCAGGTTTGTTATATTCCAGCAATTCCAGGCACATTTCACCCGAATCAGCCTCGTGCATGGAGAGATTTGTATCAGCAATTAAACTGCGGACCACTTCAATATTTGACTCCACATCATCCACTACAAGCACATTTCCTTGTTTGAAAATATATTGTGAGTATCCGGTATCTGCTTGTCTTATTCTTGGTGCTACCGGAGTTAATTCCACATTTTTAAGGTGGACGGTAAAAATTGAGCCCTTACCTTCTTCACTTTCCACAGTGATGGTTCCGTTCATTTTACGCGCAAGTTTTAACGAGATGGCGAGCCCCAATCCAACACCTTTATAATGTCTGTCGATTTGCCCTTCCTGTTGCTGAAATGTTTCGAAAATCAACTTGTGCTGCGATGCCGGGATACCTTTACCTGAATCACGCACAGCAAGGAAAAGATCTCCTGCATTTTGAGTTGTTTGTTTAAAGTCAATTTCAATGGAGATAAATCCCTGATGAGTAAATTTTACTGCATTGCCAACAAGGTTAAAAAGTATTTGTCTAATTCTGATTTCATCCAGTTTGAGTGATTCAGGGAATCCGATAGGAATTTCCAGATTGAGATTGAGTCCTTTTTGACTAACCTTGTCATTAAAAAGCAATTTAATTTCTTCAACAACCTGGGCGAGATCGGTAGGTTGGGGGGATATTACCATTTTACCGGCCTCAATTTTCGAAAGGTCAAGTATATCGTTGATCAGTGCAAGCAATAGATTGCCACTACTAAGTACCGAATCCAACATTTTTTGTTGCTCAGGACTTTCGATTTGCACTGCAAGTGCCTCGGTAAAACCAAGGATTGCATTCATTGGGGTCCTGATCTCATGACTCATATTTGCGAGGAACTCACTTTTTGAACGATTGGCACGTTCTGCCTCCTCTTTCGATTTTCGAAGCTCACGCTCATGCTTTTTACGCTCATTAATATCTGTCAGAATTCCTTCCACGCCAAGTATTACCCCTTTGCTATCGGTAAAAAAGCCACTGCTTGTAAGCACTGTTACAGGTTTGCCTTTTTTGGTCTTAAGCATTATTTCATAATTGGTGAGTGAACGCAATTCACGCAGCTTCTCAATGAATTTTTTACTGTGTTCGGGCCTGTAAAATAGATCCTTGATAATGTTTTTGCCCAATAATTCTTCTAATGAATTGTATGCAAGAAGTTTTGAACCTGAAGGGCTTACCATTATTAGGTTGCCTTCCAGATCGCTCCGGTAATATACATCCTGCATATTTTCGATGATGGACCTGTATTTTGCTTCACTTTCAATGATGTTTTTTTCAGCATTTTTCCTTTCGGTGATATCTCTGATATTGGCTAATCCCCAGTGATTGTTTTTAATTTTCATGGATGTAAGTGCAATCTCCACCGGAAATTCTTCTCCGTTTTTTCTGAGTGCTGTCAGCTCGTATACTTTGCCAATAGCATTACCTTCACCCGTTTTTACAAATTTTTCCCAACCACGATCATGAAGTGATTTGTATTTTTTAGGCATCAGCAATTGATGCACATTTTTTCCTTTTATTTCGTCAACTTCATAGCCGAACATTCTGGCTGCTGCCGGATTCCAATATTCCACATTTCCATGATTATTGATCATGATAACAGCATCCAGCGAAGCTTCCCCTATTTTACTAAACCTTTCTTCGCTTTCCCGCAGAGCCCTTTCTTGCTCCTTTCTTTGCGATATATCTCTGAATATCCCAAATGTTCCGATTTGTTCGTTTCTGCTATTGTACTTAGGTGTTGCAGTTACCAGGATGGTCCGTACGTCGCCGCCGGGTTGAATAATTTGAGCTTCATATTTTGAGCTGGTTCCGCGTTTTCTGATTTGTGTTTCACTTTGCATACGCTCAAATTCTGCTGAATCCACAAACTCCGAAATTGATTTCCCGATCAGTTCACCTTTTCTTACACCAAAGATTTTTTCAGCGGCAGGATTGGCAAATAAAAATACCTCGTCGTTGGAAGTAATGGCTATTCCTTCTCCCATGTTTTCAATCAATACGGCATATTCTTCCTGGCTTGCCCTTAAATCTTCTTCCATCTTTTTACGCTGGGTGATATCGGAAATTACACCAATTAATCCTTCAGCCTTACCATTAACATTGCCAAATGTAGCTTTGGTAAAAATCACATCCCTTACTTTTCCGCTACCATGCATTACCGTGCTTTCAATTTCCTGTTTACCCCCTTTTGCCAGCAGATCATTATCGCGTTTGTCATATTTTTTGGCAAATTCAAGGGGATGCAGATCAAAAACCGTTTTGCCGATTAAATTGGCTGCCGTTGTGTTGAAATACTTTTCAAATGCGGTATTGCAACCCAAATATTTCCCCTCGTTGTTTTTATAATATATTGGATTAGGAATTGTATTCAAAAGGGTTTGCATAAACTGAAACTGATCTTCGAGTTTCTTCTTATCGGCTATTCTTTGTGAAATATCTTTCAGATTTTGTACATACCCAACACGATTTCCATCCAGGTCAAAGAAAGGCTTAATAGTTGAGATCACGTGAATAATCTCACCATTGCAAATTTTCATTTCCACATCATGCTCAATCTTTTCTACACCACTCAATATTTGGTTAATTGTGCAATTTTTTGTTCCACAATCCTCGTCCCTAATTACCTCATAACATTTTTTACCAATCACTTCTTCTTTAGAAAGTTTGGTCATTTCAAGAAAAGTTTTATTTACCTTCAGGATGATGCCATCTATTGAAACCAGTCGAAGTCCGTCTGCAGCTGCCCCTAAAAATTGTTCAGTTTCACTTCTGACTTTTTGTAGTTCAATTTCGGTTCTGCGGTTTGAGGTTACATCCTGCTTAAGGGCTATATAATTCGTTATTTTGCCTTTTGTGTTAAAGATTGGAGCAATTACTGCCTTTTCGCAAAAGACTTCACCTTTTTTATTTTTGTTTACAAATTCGCCTTCCCAAACTTTACCGTTTGAAATATTAGTCCATAAGTCCTTATAATACTGATCGTTTTGTTCTCCCGATTTCAAAACATTCGGAAAATTCCCGATGGCCTCTTCTGCGGTGTATCCGGTAACTTTTGTAAAAAACGGATTGACATATTCTATTCGGCCATCAATATCAGTTATGACCACTGAAACAGGGCTTTGCTCAATTGCTTGTGATAATTTCTGCAAACCGGATTCATTATTCACACGATCGGTGATATCATTAAAGATGCAGACTATTTCTCCTGCCGGGATCTTATACAGGTAAAGACTTTGCCAGCCCCTGATTTTATTGTCTTCGTATCGGATGAGTGGGATGTCGGTCGGTTCGCCCGATTCTCCAATTTCTGCGAATGTTTCAATCAGCCGGTCTCTGTTAAAACCCCTGAAAGTATCAGTAACAGGCTTATTCAGTAAGGATGCTTTGGACCTGTGGATTATTTTTTCACCAGTTTTATTTATATCAGAAACTACATAAGTGTTTTTCGAATCATCATATCTGAATACAATTACTCCACTTTTCAGGTTATTGAAAAGTTCCCGGAATTTGGCCTCACTTTCGCCTATTGTTGCCTGGGCTTGTTTTAATTCGGTAATTTCAAAAAACGATTCGAGTAGTTTTTTCTTACCATTGATCTCCACAAGGTTCACCGTTTTTAAAATGTCAACTTTCTGGCCGTTTTTATTAAGAATTACTTTTTCCGACTTGTCAACTTTAACTCCCAGATCGCAGATAGGACATTTGCCTGAATCGGAAGGACACACAAATTTGTGACAAACCCTTCCAAGCGTATTTTTACGTTCATTTCCTATTAATGAAAGGGCAGCATCATTCAGGTATTCAATTTTACGGCTTTCAAAATCAACGATCATAATACCCGCCTGAATCCAGTTCAAAAACCTGGACACATCTTCGTCTTTGTGTGATGAACCATTATCGTTTGAGGGAAAAAGCTCCGAAATAGTTATACTTAAATCATTTAGCTGCTCAAGTAACTCATTGCCAATAGAGCTGTTTTTTTTACGCACGTTATCAAGGGAATGCCGAAGCTGTTCAGCCTTTGCAAGGATTTCCGGCGATGTCATATTCGTTCTTTTAGGGTTAAAAAAGTGGTTATACGGAAAGTGCCATCGCTGGTTTTAATTTCCCGGCAATTTTTATGTTATTTAATCATATGCAAATTACCTCAATTTGTCCGATTTGCCTGATACATTCATATATTGCTGCAAATGTTTAAGTCGCCCGGACCATATTCAACAATACACTGTGTTTGCTGTTATATTATCATTACAATTGTGCTATTGCCGGATCAAATAAAGACATACAAAACCTACAATTACAGCCCTTTGAAGCTGGGCAATTACATCGCTGGTATTACTTTATACCAATTTACTGATGATTCGCCTGTAATGCTTAACCCCGGAGGCTACTTTGAACTGATTTTTCAATTGGAGGGATCTTTCGTTCAAAGTGTTGTTCACCAGGATTCATGGCAAATCCGGCCTGATTTTTTTGTGGGTGGCCTGCATAGCCGGTCTTTTATGGTAAAACCTGATAAAGCCGGAGCTAAGTTGCTTAGCATTCAATTCCGACCTAATTGCGCCAGGTTTTTTATCCCGGATCGTTTAAACTTGTTTAAAAACAAAATTGAAGATCTCGAGTCGGTTTTCAAAACCAGGTTTCTTTCCCGGTTTCATGAAGGATTTAGTCAATTAAAGATGTTGGAAGTCATTCGGAAGATTGAGTCTTTTCTGATCTCTGTTTATCGCGAAAAACCAATGTCACCCATTGATGTAGCTGTTGGGGATATTTATCAGAAACATGGTTTTGTTAACATTGATCAGTTGGCACAAAAATCTTGCTTAAGTCCTTCGCATTTGCGTAAGCGATTTAATGAGGAAGTAGGGATGAGCCCCAAAGAATACAGTAAAATTGTCCGTATCAATCATATCGCCGGCATCCTTTCCCGGAAGCCTGAAGTGCATCTAACTGAATTAACTTACCAGTTGGGATATTTTGATCAGGCCCATTTTATCAATGATTTTAAATCGGTGACCGGAGTTTCCCCCGGTCGGTTTAATCAATAAATCAGAATAAGCGTTTTTTACAATTTTTTGGAAAACGCTCCCTTTAATTTTGTCCTGATTTTTCATTTTCAATTTAAACCATAAAATTTTATACCATGAAAACTATGAATTACTTGTTTATCTGTTGCCTCTGTTTTTTTAGTGTGAATTTAATCGCTCAGGATTATGATATTTATGTGAGCGATGCCGGTAATTACAATAATCCTCCCTGGCAAATAGTGAAATACGACATGAATGGCGAAAACCCGGTGGCTTTTATTGATACGCTGATCGTTTGGCCACAGGATATCCTGTTTTTGGAGGAGAATGGAATTGTGCTGATCTCGAACCTGACCGGGAACGGGTATATTTCAAAACATGATATCGAAACCGGCGAATACCTCGGCAATTTTGCCGAAGGGATCAATGGCCCTACCCGGATGAAGATCGGTCCGGATAACTTGTTGTATGTGCTTCAGTGGTACAACGGAAATAATAAGGTGCTTCGCTACCAGCTTGACGGCACTTTTGTGGATGAATTTACAAGCATCGGGGTGCCCTCAAGCATTGGCCTCGACTGGGATGCAGCCGGGAACCTGTATGTGTCAACTTACTATGGAAAGTATGTTCAGAAATTTGATACCGATGGAAACGACCTTGGCGCATTTATCAATGCAAATCTTTCCGGCCCGACCAACATTTGGTTTGACGACAACGGCGACCTGCTTGTAAATGATTACCTGGGCGCTTCCGTCAAACGATTTAACTCCGATGGCGAATATCAGGGACAGTTTATTACCGGTTTATTTTATCCTGAAGGAGTTGCCTATCTTGATAATGGGAATATCCTCATCGGAAACGGCGGAACCCATGCCGTTAAAATGTTTGATTCAAATGGCAATTTCATTGAAGATATTGTTGCTTCCGGGCTGGGAGGATTGATCACTCCCAATGCGGTTATAATTCGCGAAGTGCCTGCTGTAAAAGTTCCTGAAAACAGGCTGAAAACCGGGCTCGTTATTCCGTCAGTTGGTAAAGCATTTTATCTTAACCAAAGGGCTGGAGAAGATTTATCCGAAATTTCTATATTTGATATTACAGGTAACCTGGTTGAATCAGCAAAGCAAAAATCCAATCTTATTTGGAATGCCAATAATCATTCAAATGGTGTCTATTTTTTACTGCTTCAATTTAGGGATGGATCCCAACTGACTCAAAAAATTGTGGTAAAATAAAAATTCAGGTCTTTTCATACATCAGTCTCTTGCAAGGTATTTGGCAACGATGGGCATTCTTCGGCCCATGCCAAATGCTTTGCGCGAAACACGCAAGATAGGAGGGGTTTGATAACGTTTGTACTCATTGGTATTGACCAAATGCAGTGTACGGTTCACCACCGCTTCATCAAAACCCATTTCGATAAGTTCTTTCGGTCCCTGCCTGTTTTCGATGTATTCATAAAGCACCTTATCAAGGATGGCATAATCGGGCAATGAATCGGAATCTTTTTGATCAGGACGAAGTTCGGCAGATGGTGGTTTGATAATGGTATTTTCCGGTATCACTTCCGCCTCCTTATTTATAAAACGGGCCAGTTCAAAAACCTCGGTTTTGTAAACATCACCCAAAACCGAAAGCCCGCCGTTCATGTCGCCATAAAGGGTTCCATAACCCACAGCCGCTTCACTTTTATTGGAGGTGTTCAACAGGATATACCCGAATTTATTCGACAAAGCCATGAGGATCAATCCCCGCATGCGCGCCTGAATGTTTTCTTCGGCAATGCCAAAAGGGAGGTTTTCAAAATGAGTCTTCAGCATTTCATTTACCTGCGCTGCTCCCGGCTCAATGGGAATGATATCGTATTGAATGTTCAGATTTTTAGCCAAATCCTCCGCATCCTTAATGGAATGATCAGAACTGAATTTGGAAGGCATTAAAATGGCCCTGACATTTTCTTTGCCAAGAGCACGCTCCGCCAATACAAGTGTAACAGCCGAATCAATTCCGCCTGAAAGCCCGAGTATCGCTTTTTTTAGGTTCAGTTTCCCAAAGTAGTTTTTGATCCCCATCACCAGTGCATCGTGGATGAGCTCAATTTTGCCGGGCAATTGTTGCTGATTAATTTCGGGCAATTGATGCAATACGTCCGTATCAAAAATCTGAAGGTCTTCGTCAAAATAGGCAAGCTCGCCTACGATCTCTCCTTTTTTATTAAAAGCGAGCGAACCCCCATCAAAAAGCAATTCGGTTTGTGCACCCACATGATTTACATAAAAAAGCGGTAGTTTATATTTTTCAACATTCGCTTTTAAAACGGCCTTGCGATCATTGGCCTGCTCATAATGAAATGGCGAGGCAGCAATGTTGATCATCAGATCGGGCTTGAAAGGCAACAGGTCGTCCATCGGATTACCCCGGTAAAGCAGGTCATCACCGATGTTCCAGAGATCTTCACAAATGGTGAGCGCAATTTTTTCCCCTTTAAATTCAATGATCTTGTATTCGTTGTTGGGCTCAAAGTAGCGGTACTCATCAAAAATATCGTAGTTGGGCAGCAGGGTTTTATTCACCTGTGCTTTGATTTTACCCTCTTCCAGGAAAAATGCGGTATTGAAAAGATCCTTTCCTTTTACCTCCGGATTTACTGAAGGCCCGCCGATGATGGCTGCTATTCCATGACAAGCCTTTGCCGCCTTTTCCACCGACTGCATGCAACGTTTTATGAAATCATCAAATTCCAGAAAATCACGGGGTGGATAGCCTGACACCGCCAGCTCAGCAAATACCACCAGGTCGGCTCCCAAAGCCTTTGCCTTTTCAATGGCTTCCCGTACCTTGTTCTCATTCGATTCAAAGTTGCCGATGTGATAATTGAGTTGTGCCAGCGCGATTTTCATGATCCGGAGTTTAAAACATTACACCCACATTCAACTGGAAATAATAAAGCTGCGCTCTTTCATTCAGGCTTGCGTCGATGTTGTTTTTCCCGTTCAGCACATTGGTGAGGCCGTTGTTGAAATCAACGGAAAATATCAGCGAGGTGGATTCATCAATGAAATATTCCATGCCCGCACCCACGATCATCGAAGCCCGCATAAAGCTGATCTCATCCTTGATGTCGCCATCATCAGAAACCACGGTGGATGATCCATCGGGGGTAAATTCATCCTTGCCCTTGGCCTTGAGGTTAAAATACCCTCCAAATCCTATCTCACCATAAAATGCCATGTTGTTGAACTGGTTGGTACGCATTTTAATGGTGGCTGGAATTTCAAGATAACGCAAATTGTATTTACGTTTGAGTGTGCCGGTTGTGGGCTCAGTGGCCGATTCGTCGAGCAACATCGCATGCGGATAGCTCAGTTTGCCACCCAGGTAATCCACACTGAAACCGGTTTTAACGAAATAATTTTCTGTTAAAGTGATGTCAGCCAAAAATCCCCAGGAAAATCCGGGTACCATACCATCGTTTTCGTAATCTTTAGTATCGGGGGAGATCCATGCAAAATCAGGTGCCACTTTTACACCAAAGCGGAACGGCTTTACCTGGCTGAACAGCGAATTCATTCCAAAAATTAAAAAAATAACAAGGAGAATATTTCGTTTCATACACTTTGTTTTAATATCACACAAAAATAGTTAAATCAGCAAAGCCTCAAATTGAATTGGAATTATTTTCAGAAACGCAAGAAAAGCTTATTTTTGTTTATCACATTAAAATTTAGACCTATGAAGAAAATGATTGTTTTTGCTATGGCCTTCCTTTTTGCTTCCATCACTTTCGGTCAATTGAGCCTGGGGATTAAAGGCGGTGTAAATATGAACACACTTTCAACCGACCTGAGTGATTATGAAAAAGCAGCCAAAACCGGTTTCCTTGCCGGTGCTTTTGTCCGGATTGGTGACAAGTGGCACCTGCAGCCTGAGGCTTATTTCACAGCTAAAAAAGGTGAACTGACTTATGATGTTGATTATGGTACCGGTTCGGTGAGTAATATCAACCAGGAGATCACCCTGAATTCTCTGGATATTCCTGTATTAATCGGATATAAACTGATCGATCCGCCAACGATGAATGTTCGCCTGCAAGCCGGACCTGTTGCCAGTATTGTTACTTCCAAGAAGTTTGATCTGATGGTGGATAAAAAATCGGTGGAAACTCCTGATGATATGCCTGATAACTTTAAAGACCTTAACTGGGGACTTCAGTTCGGAGCCGGAGTCGATTTCCTGTTTTTAACCGTGGATGTTCGATATGAGCTTGGATTAAGCAATATTTACAATAAGCCAGATGATGCTGCTGATTCCGACCTTGGTTCATTAAAAAACAATGTGTTTTTCGTCAGCGTTGGCTGGAAATTCATGTAAAAGATATTTAATCAATCGTGGAAGTGCTGGTTTTATGGCCGGCACTTTTTTTAATTTTTCAACTTTATGATCAAAAACCGGAGTTATATCTTTCTGCTGCTGCTGTTTGTTTTTGCCTGTCAATCAAATACCAACCGGCTGGAGGTGGATGTAAGTGATGTAGCCGATCCCAATGTTAAAATTAAACGATACGGAGAGGCCCTTTTTAACATCGATACCACCCAACTTTTGCCGGAGCTCAAACGCCTGCAGCCCGATTTCCCGGTTTTCCTGGAAGGAGATTTGAATAACCCGGTGAGTTTAAACCGCATCCTGAATTTCGTTCAGGATACCCTGCTGATCTCTGTTTACGAAGATGTGGAGCAAACCTATCCCGACCTGGATCTTTTTACTTCCCAATTGAACGATGCCGTTCGTCATTTAAAGTATTATTTTCCGAAGGCGCCCGATCTCAATGCTTACACCTACATTTCGGGATTTGATTATGAACATCCGGTGCAGCTTTACGAAAACAATTTGCTGATCGCGCTGGATATGTACCTGGGTGGCGACTATTGGCGCTACAAGCAGCTTGGTATCCCGTTGTATATATTGCCCCGTTTCAGCAGCGATTACCTTGCCAGGGATTGTATGTTTGAAATCGCATCCTCCATGATCCATCCCAATATTAATCAGCAGGACGTGCTTTCGCAAATGATCTACCAGGGGAAATTGCTCTGGTTTGTAAAAGCTATGATCCCCAATCTGGAGGACCGGGTTTTGCTTGATTACACCCCCGAAGGACTGGCATGGGCAGGGAAGAATGAAGGACTGGTATGGGCCTTTATGATCGAAAATCAGATGCTCTACTCCGCCGAATCTACTACCGTCCAGAAATTTATCGGTGAAGCTCCTTTCACCTCCTTTTTTGGAAAAGATTCACCGCCCCGACTGGGATGGTTTACCGGCTACCGGATTGTGGATGCGTATATGCAAAAAAATTCCGATATTAGCCTCGGGCAATTGATCCGGGAGGAGAATGCTCAGAAAATATTAAAAGCCTCAGCCTATAAACCTGAGCTGTAAACCAAAAGATAAAGCATGCTTGTTAAAACCTATGGCAGCACTTTACTGGGGATCGATGCGATCATCGTGACGGTGGAGGTGAATGCCGGACAGGGATCCGCCTTTTACCTGGTGGGATTGCCTGATAACGCCGTGAAAGAGAGTCAGCACCGCATCGTGGCGGCCTTTAAAAACTCCGGTTACCGCTGGCCCGGTTTCCGCATAACCGTGAATATGGCTCCGGCCGATATCAAAAAGGAGGGCTCGGCCTACGACCTTACCATTGCCATGGGCGTGCTGGCCGCCTCTGAGCAGATCATCGCCGACGACCTGGCCGATTACCTCATCATGGGCGAGCTTTCACTGGATGGTAGCCTGCAATCAATGAACGGCGCCCT
>ERZ795053.1085-NODE-1085-length-34847-cov-13.887560_pt1 | contig 34847 bp, 33 predicted proteins | sample MGYA00375137_ERZ795053 | MGnify/ENA primary metagenome ERZ795053 (study PRJEB30182, sample SAMN05720284) | activated sludge metagenome | isolation source: Anaerobic digester | place: Hong Kong | collected 2014-12-17 ...
GAGTGTCGCGCGGTTACCGATTCCGGGCCGCCAGACCCGTAACCGCGCAGCACTCAAGGCCAGTCACGGCGTGACGGACCTCACCCCCACGGACCCCGGGTCATGCCGTACCGTGAAGGGGACCGCTGAACACACGGTTCAGCCATGGTCGTGCGCTTCACCCCTCGCAGGGGTGGCTGTCTATTTCGGTTGATTCTGTTGTGGGCCTCTTGCACTCACGACCACATCCCGATTGGAACATCGAATGACGTTTGCCGATCTCGGCGTGCCCGCCGAGTACTGCCGGACACTTGCCGGTCAGTCCATCACCGAACCCTTCCCGATCCAGACCAGCACACTGCCCGACTCGCTGTCCGGGCGCGACGTACTCGGCCGCGGCCGCACCGGCAGTGGCAAGACGCTCGCGTTCTGCCTGCCGGTCGCGATCCGTCTCAGCGGACGCCGTAGCTCTCCGGGCGCACCCCGCGCGATGATCCTGGTGCCGACGCGGGAACTCGCGGCCCAGGTGGCCGACACCATGCGCCCGTTGGCCAAGACGGCCGGGCTACGCGTGGCCACCGTCCTGGGCGGCGTCTCGCAGGGCCCCCAGGTCAGCGCCTTGCGGGCCGGCGCTGACATCGTCGTCGCGACCCCCGGCCGCCTCGAGGACCTCATCGCCCAGCGCCACTGCCGTCTGGATGCCGTCGAGATCAGCGTGCTCGACGAGGCCGACCACCTTGCCGATCTTGGATTCCTGCCGGCGTCGAAGCGACTTCTCGACCAGACCCCCAAGGGTGGCCAACGACTGCTGTTCTCCGCCACCCTCGACGGGGCGGTCGGCGTGCTGGTGAAGCGATACCTCGTGAACCCTGTCACTCACCATGTCGATGCCGCCAGTGCGCCGGTGCCGTCCATGACCCATCACGTGCTCACCGTGGACGAGTCGGACAAGCAGCAGATCGTGCGGGAACTGGTCTCCGGGCACCAGCGCACAGTCGCGTTCACCCGCACCAAGCACGCCGCAAAGAAACTTGCCAGGCAACTGACCGCCGCCGGAATCCCCGCCGCCGATCTGCATGGGAACCTCTCGCAGGGCGCCCGCCAGCGCAACCTCGCGGCATTCGGCGACGGGTCGGTGCGGGTCCTGGTGGCCACCGACATCGCGGCCCGCGGTATCCATGTGGACGGCATCGACCTGGTTCTGCACGTGGACCCGCCCGCCGAGCACAAGACCTACCTGCACCGGTGCGGGCGCACGGCACGGGCCGGCGCCGCGGGGATGGCCGTGACTGTGGGAACGCATGGACAGCGGCGCGAGATCCAGCGGATGATCCGCAGGGCCGACGTCTTCCCCACGACGATCAGCGTCACGCCGGGCCATGAGGCGATCCGCAGCATCGTCGGGCCGGTCGCCCCGAAGGTGGCGGCGCCGGCAGCGCGCCCCGCGGCACCCGCACACCCGAGGCGGCGACGACCCGCACACCGACGCCACGCGTGAGACGACGAAGGCCCCGCTGCCACAGCGGGGCCTTCGTCTGTCGCTTCGTCAGGCGGGGGGGTACACGCCCATTCCCTTGGCCTTCTCGGTCTGCCAGAAGATGTCTGCGATCTCATCGATGTAGGCGACGAGCTGCTCACCCACCGCGGGGTCCATCGACTTCTTGGCCTCCCCGGCCTGGTGGGTCGCCTTCCAGAAGAGCTCGTGCAGGTTGGGGAACTGCGCGAAGTGCTCGGGGGCGAAGAAGTCGGCCCACAGCACCATCAGGTGGTGCTTGGTCTCCTCGGCGCGCTGCTCCTTGATCAGGATGCACCGTGCGCGGAAGACCTCGTCGTCGGACTCCTGGTACTTCTTCGCGGTCTTCACCACCGACAGGGCTTCGATCTTGGCCTGCGCCGGGTCGTACACCCCGCAGTACAGGTCGCAGTGGGCGTGGGCGACGGTCGCGGATGCGAACAACCTTCCGAGCATGTGCATTCTCCTTCGTTGATCTGCTTCGACCCTACAATCATGCGGTGCCCCCCGGAAGACCGCAGCCCCTGCGCAGGTTCGTGGTCGCCGACCGTTCGATGGAGCCGACCCTGGTCGAAGGGCAGGGATTGATCACCAGCGGGTATGGATCGGCGAAGCCCGGGCAACTGCGCTGTTTCGAACACCCGCAACGACCGGGCTTCTGGCTGGTCAAACGCGTGGCCCGAGTCCGAGCGGACCGCATGGATGTCACCTCCGACAACCCGCGTGGCACCGATTTCACCGACGTGCCGGTCGCGGGTTCCTACCGAGTGCTGCTGGCCATCCCGACGCGGTTCATGTGACCCGCATCCAGTAGAACTCGATCGGCAGCCCGTCGGGGTCGCGTCCGGTGACCGCGACGGCGTAGGGCACGTCCTCCACCGGACCGTGAGCGATCCCCAACTGGTCCATCCGGGCGGCCCATGCGCGCACCGCTGCTTCGTCGGCGACGCCGAACCCGACGTGGTCGAGACCCACCCGTACCGGGTCGAACCGCTCCTCGGCGGCGGTGGTGGTGAACGTGCTCATCCCCAGCATCAACCCGTTCGGCCACAGCAACCGCAACCGACGCCACTGGTCGCCGGTCCGCTCGGCGACGTCGGCGGGCCCGAAGAGTTCCTGGTAGAACGCAGCGCTGCGGTCGGGGTCGGTCACGGTCAGGGTCACATGGTGCACGAGTGGCAGGTCCATCCACCCACCGTACGATCGAAAGCGTGATCATCGACGACCTCGCGGCGGGGAAGTACATCTCCCTGGCCACGTTCAAGAAGGACGGTACGCGGGTGGCGACCCCGGTGTGGGTGACCCGGGAGGGCGACCACCTGTACGTCATCACGGAGGCGAACTCCGGCAAGGCCAAGCGCCTGCGCAACTCCCCGCGGGCCCAGGTCGCGGCGTGCGACATGCGCGGCACGGTGACCGGTGAGGTCGTGGACGCGGAAGCCGTCCTGCTCGACGCGCAGGGCACCAAGGAGGTCGTCGCCCGGGTCGACGCCAAGTACGGGCTGATGGCCAAGGTCTTCGGGCTGCGCGGCAAGATCGCCGGGCTCATGGGCAAGGCACCGGAACAGGTCGGGATCCGGATCAGCCTTCAGCCGCAATAGGCCTGCAGCGCGTCGAGCACCCGCTCCCACGCGCTGGTGAAGTACTCGCGGTTGGCCTCCCAGTCCGGGCCGACCCCATGCCCCCAGTGCGCGAGGCGCACGTGCGTGCCGCCGTCGATCGGCTGCAGGCTCAGCACGACCCACGTGTGCTGACCACGGGTGGCGAAACCCGGCGGGGAGTTCCATGTGAACACCACGAGCCGGTCCGGCTCGAGCGCGAGGATCCGGCACCCCTCGCCGCCCCGCAGCCCGTCGGGAGCGTCGTCGAGGAACTGATACTCGTAGGGTCCGCCGATCCCCGGGCCCACGATCGCCGTCGGTCCGAGGAACTGCGCGATCCCCTCCGACGTGGTCCACAGCCGGTAGACCTCGTGCGGTGGGGCTGCCACAGTCCGCTCCACAACGACGGGCCGTTCTCCTCCGGCCGGATCGCCGTAGAAATCCCACGCGTAGTCCATCTGCCGCGCTACCAGGCGCGCCAGTGCTGAATCGGCGAACCTGGCCACAAGGTGCAGTCCCACGTCGATCCCGCAGGCGATCCCCCCGCCGGTCACCACGGCACCGGCATCGACCACCCGGGCGCGCGTCCCGCCCGGCAGTGCGAGTCCGGCGATGTCCTCCCAGTGGGTGGTCCAGTTGTCGGGCAGCAGCCCTGCCTCGGCCACCAGGAAAGCCCCCGTGCACACGCTGGCGGTGACCTCCCGTCGGCCGGCACGCACGGCGTCGACGAGGTTCGCGTCCGAGGTCGCCGCCGCGACGTCGATGGTGCCCGGCACGACGAGTACCCCGTCGCCCCGGGCGGTTCCGGTCGGTCCCACAGGCAGCCCGCCGTAGCTGCGCACAGGCTGCCCGTCGAGGGTGAAGGCCACTAGGTCGAACGCCGGCGGTTCCCCCTGCCGCGCCAACAGCCGGTTGGCGGTGAGGAACACCTCCCAGGGACCACCGAAGTCCATGAGATCCATGCCCTCGAACAGCAGGAAGTCGACGTTCACAGCATCTGCCCCACACGCTCGGCCAACGCTGCACCGAGTGCCCGCTGTCCCTGCGGATCGAGATGGATCCCGTCCACCGGCGACGGCGAGACGACGTCGGCGGCGAAGAACACCGGGGTGCCGGTCTGCTCACAGATGGCGCGGTACTGCACAGCGAGGTTCTGCGATTCCTGTTCACGACCCTCGAAGAAGACCCCCATGAAGCCCTTGGGATCCACGATGGGCGGGGGCACGACCACCAGGCACTGCGGCTTGCCGGCATCGGGACCGGCTGCGCTTCGGTTGACGATGTCGATCAGCGTCCACAGCCCCGATGCGGAATGGCGGGCGGACAGTTCCAGCGGCCCTTGCAGATCGTTGGTCCCCAACATGAGGATCACGAGGTCGACGGGTGCGTGCGATTCCAGCACGGCAGGCAGCATCGCCCGGCCACTTCGGGTGTCCGCGTAGGGACTGTCGAAGACGGTCGTGCGTCCCGGCAGCGCTTCGGTGATCACAGTGGCGTCGAGGCCGGTGGCCATCACGTCCGGCCAGCGACTGTCAGGCGGGAACCGACCTCCGGTCGCGGGGTCGAAGCCGAAGGTGAGGGAATCCCCGAAACAGAGCACCACTGCCATGGACGTTGAGGGTACTCCGCAAGAAAACCGCGACGCCCGCCTGGGAGGGGGGGGGTGTAGGCGGGCGTCGCGTTTCGTGATCTCACGCTATGGCGGCGGTCGCTGGTGGCACCAGCGTCTGGAGTCAACCCTGAGGAGCGCTTGAGCCGTTCTTGATAATCGAGCGGCCGTTGAATCCGGCCATCCCGTCGAAGGCCCCCGCCCACCGCGAGATGCGATCCGACACGGCCGGCGGCAGGGGGCGCACCAGGTAGGCGGTCAGCAACGCGGGCCGATTGAGAAGCAGTCGCTGGCGGTCGCGCTCCACGGCGTCGATCACGGCCTTCGCCGCGTAGTCGGGTTTGAGCTCCGGGAAGTACCAGGGCGACGTCGCGCCGGCGAACATCCCGGTGGCGATCTGCTGGGGAAGCACGACGGTGGTCCGCACCCCTGGGGCGTCGTCCGCCAACTCCGTACGCAACGTCTCGGCGAATCCGTAGGCGGCGTGCTTGCTCGCGACGTAGTCGGTGAGACCGGGCACCGGCGTCGCTCCCACCAGCGAGGCGATCGTCACGATGTGCCCGCGGTCGCGTCGCACCATCGCCGGCAGGAACGCCTTGGTGCACCAGAACAACGCCAGGACGTTGACGTCCATCGTGCGTTCGATGGCCTCATCGGGCAGGTCCAGGAACCGGCGCCCGCTGATCACCCCGGCGTTCAGGATGAGCACGTCGATGTCTCCGGTGGCGGCGGCTTGGGCGTACACCGCTTCTCGATCGGTCACGTCCACGACCGCCGTCTGCATGCCGTCGAGGGTCGCGAGTGCGGTCGCATCGCGATCCCACGCGATCACCTCGGCGCCGCGGCGCTGCGCCTGCAGCGCCATGAGCTTGCCGATGCCGGACCCGGCCCCCGTGATGAGCACACGTGCACCGTTCACCTTCATGGACTCACCCTGCCACGCCGAACGACCCCTCGCCGAATCCGTGAGCACTTCACGAATCCGGGAGCACTTCGGAACCGCCCGCACGCTACCGGATTCTGGAAGTGCTCACGGATGGCCGGCGACCTCGACTGGCACGACCCGATCGAAGGTCGCCGCCTGACCCACAAGGAACCCGCCGGCATCGACCACGGGCCACACGGTCGCGTCCTCGATCCGGAACAACCGCCCCGTAGCACTCACCCGCACACCTGAATAGCCGCGCACGACTCCCGAACTCGACAGGGCGGCGGCGCGTTCCGCGCGCTGATCCACCGGTGCGGTCAGGCGCGAGGGCATCCCCACCAGCGGCGTCTCCCACAGGTCCCGGGCCGCCCGGTTGGCGAATACGAAGACCGGGTCGTCGGCGGTGTCGTGACACAGCACCACCGCGGGAAGGTCATCGAGATCCGCGGGGTCACACAACGGTTGGCCGACGGCGGCCAGGTAGGACGCCGTGATCACCGTCGGCCAGTCCATGCCGAGAGCCTAAGTCGCGGTGGCGATGCGCCGGACCACCAGCCCTCGCACCGTGGGCAAGGGACGTTAGGGACTGGTCGGCAGCGGGCTCGCCGTCTCAGTCTCGGTGGCGGTGGCGGTGGCTGTCGCGGTCTGTGTGGCGGTGGCTGTCGCCGTGGCCGTCTCGGTCACGGTACGGGTGGGCCGCGGACTCGCACTTTCGGTGACCGTCTCGGTCGGGGTGGGCGACTTCGAGGTGTCGGGCTCCGGTTCGCCGCCGGAGGTGAGCCACCAGAACAACCCGGCAAGCGCCAGCAGACCCAGCACAACGGCAGCGATGATCCAGCCCACGGGCGACTTCTTCGGCGGTGCTGCAGCGACCTCGGCCCATTCCATGTAGACCACCGACCCCCGCGGCACCCAGGATCCGGCCACCGGGCTCTGCGCGATCACCTGAGTCGCAGGTTGGCCGGGCAGCGGCGCCTGTCCGGCGAACGAGGCGGGGGCCTGCCCCCACTGTGTGGCGATCCCGGGCAAGGGACGCCCAGCCACCTGTTGGGCCTGGAACATCGGGGCCAGTCCCGCCTGACCCACGAGGTTGAAGGCGACCTCGGGGCTCAAGCCGACGGTCTGCGGCACCTGCACACTCTCGATGGGCTGCTGCGGCATCGTGGTCATGGCCGCACGCTATCGCTTCCCGGTGTGCGCTGACCCGTCAAACGCATCTAGCGTGCAAGCGTGGAGGACCTTCCAGGCAGCGGCGATTGCGAATCCCGAACCGAGGTCTGGGGTCAAACGGCTCTGCTGGTCAGTTCGACGTCCTACATCGTCGCCGCACTGTTCGTGCTGTGGTGGCTGCGTCGGCACAACAGCACCCTGGCGCCGATCGCCGCCGCGCAGGTGTGGGCCTTCGCGGCAGGACTGGTACTCGCCGGCTTGGGCAGCATGGATTACCACGGCCCGGCATACGGCCCTGAACCCCTTCTGCACGACGCCGGGCTGGCCATCGCCCTGGTGGCGGCCCTCTCGATCGACCTCGCACAGATCGGGGTGCGGCGCCGGCGACTACTCATCAGCCTCGTGGGACTCACCGTCGTGGCAATCGGAATCATCGCGGTGTTCCCGGCCATCAGCCCGGCCCTGGCGGCCGTTGCGGCGGTCGGCCTGGTCGTTGCCGAACTCCTCGTCTACAGACGCGGCATCCGAACGCCCGGACCAGCGCTGTACGCCGGACTCGCGGCACTGACGCTAGGCGTCGCGATCTTCGCTGTGAGCCGGACCGGAGGGCCACTGTGCGACCCGGATTCGTGGTTCCAGGGCCATGGGGTCTGGCACGTCCTGACCGGACTGGCCCTGGCGCTGTGGGCCGTTACCGCACTGCCGGCCAAGGCCACGGAGCCTGGCGCATCCTGACCGCACCGACGTGAGGCTCCTGGCGGGCCCGCCCGCCGGTGTGATTGGGTAAAAGTCACGCCCTTGCCCGAATTGCCCACAAAGACTTGGAGAATGGCATGGCGACCATGACCATCACAAAGACCGCCTCGATCGCATCGGGATGCGCCCTCGCGGCGGGCCTTTTTGTGGTTGCGCCCGCCGCTGCCTCCGGTGAGGCGCCCGGACCGGCCAGCGTGGCCGCGACGAAGATCGGCGGGAAGTCCTGCAACAAGATCACCGGGCCGTCCGCCCCGAACGCCCACGGCGCGAAGGCGACCGGCGGCCCGTTCCAGATCGGGCGGGACTATCTGCGCACCTTCTATCCCCGATGGTTCACCTACTACCAGGCCGAGATCTCCCCGTGCAACCAACTGCTCGGACCGCGCCGCGTCACTCCCACCTACCGCGCCGTGGTGGCGATCAACGTGGACACCATCTACACCAGCAGCACCGTCGACGTCTCGCAGCAGCCCGTCATCGTCACGGTCCCGGAGGCCGACACGATCTTCTCGGTGCTGCAGCTCGACGGGTACGGCACTGTGCTGTCCGGGATCCCGAGCAACACTCCCGGCACGTACGCCATCACCGGGCCATCGTGGACGGGCACGCTTCCGACCGGCGTGACCGAGGTCAAGATGCCTTATGACACGACGATCATCATCTTCCGGGCCGACAAGTACACCGTGGACGGCGTCGACAAGCGGCAGGCCGCTCGGACCTTCCGCACCAGCCTGCGGCTGACGACACTGTCGGAGTATCTGCTCAACACCGACGCGGGCGCCCCCACGATCGTGCCAAGCGTTGTCTTCGGAGCACCCTTCAAGACCGCCGCCGACGAGTTGGTCACGAAGACCCCCCGCAAGTTCCTGCGGCAGACCCAGACCGCGCTGGCCGCACGCACCACCCAGCCCAAGACGGCCAGGGAGGCTGCGCTGTCGCGCCGGTTCGACAAGCTGTTCGCGAAGCCGAGCAACCGCGCCCGGCTGGCCGAGGGAGCCCGCGCCGCTCACAAGGATCTGGTGGACAACTACCTCGACGGCACGCTGCCGAAGTCGCAGTGGGTGCACTTCGACAACATGGGGCAGTGGGGTACCACGCGGCAGGGCTACCTGGACCGCTCCTCGATCACCGAGTACATCCAGTTCGGCAACAACCTCAGCGCAGCCGCCTATTTCCAGACGTTCAACGACAAGCAGGGTCGGACGCTCAACGGTCGCAACGTCTACGAGTTGAGGCTGCGCAAGAAGCAGATCCCGACGGTGAAACGGTTCTGGTCACTGACCGCGTACACCCCGAACACCGTGGAACTGGTCCGCAACAAGGCCCGTAAGTACGTCGTGGCCAGCTACACGAAGGACCTGGTCACGGCCAAAGACCGTTCGGTCACGATCGTGATGGCCAACAAGCGGCCCAAGGGAACCCCCAAGGCCAACTGGCTGCCGGTCCCGAAGGGACAGTTCAACGTGATGCTCCGGGCGTACGGACCGGAGGGTGACGTGGCAGATGGTGACTACACCCCGCCGCCGGTGAGACGACGCTAGGTCGGTGACGTCCCGGGGCGCCCGGACAAGGAGGGTTGAGTGAACCGGGTCATCGAGGCCCTCGTCGACGTGGCCACGCAGGCGTCGTTCCGTTCCGTGGAGGTTCGGCGGGCAGAACCCGAACCGCGCGGTCCGGTGTTGGTGGTGGCCAATCACGGAGGCGGCCTCGGCGACATCCTCACGGTGATCGCCGGGAGCCGGCGCTTCCCCCGCTTCTTGGCGCGCGACATCATCTGGAGGTTCCCGATCGCCCGGCAGGTGATGGACGCCGTGCGCGCGATACCCGTCTCCCGACGTCAGGACCATGGGTCCGCCGCCGACAACACCGGCATGTTCGATGCGGCGTACGCGGGGCTTCAGGAGGACGATCTGCTCGCCATCTACCCGGAGGGTGAGAGCGTTCCCGAACCGCGCCTCGCGCCGCTTCGCACCGGCGCCGCACGGATCCTGCTGGGGGCGTGGGAACGCGGCGTGGACACCGCGATCCTGCCGATGGGACTGCACTACTTCGACATCTCCGTGCTGCGGGGGCGGTGCCTGGTACAGGTCGGCCCGCCCGTGCTGATGAGTGCGCTGGTCCCCGGCCTTCCATCGGATCAGCCGCTGACCCCGGACAACCACGAAGCGGTGCAAGCCCTGACCGCAGTGATCGCGGATCGACTCGGAGACGTGGTGGCCGAGTATGCCGACTGGGACCAGCGCCGGGAGTACGAGACGGCGGCCGCGGTGTACCTGATCGGGCACACGGACACCAGTGCGGTCAGTTACAGCGACCTGGCGACCACGGCCGAACTGATCAGCCGCGCCGACCCCGCGCTGCAACGCGAGGTCCGCACGCGGGTGAAGGCCTACACCGCGCAGGTGGAGTTACTGGGGGTGCGGGACAACGAGGTCCCGGATCTTGCGCTGACCGGGGTCGAGGCAGCGGGCAGGGCCGCCCGCGTGGCGGCGATGGTCCCACTTGCGACCTACGGTCTGGCCGTCAACGGACTGCCGATGGCGGGTCTGCGGCTGATCAGCATGAGTGGGGTGGCACCCGCCACGGCCGCGAGCCTCAAGCCCGCCTTCGCATTGATCGGCTTCCCCGCGGTGTGGGCGGCCCTGGGCTGGTGGGGATACCGCCGGGCCGGGATCCGCGGCGCCGTCACGGTCGCCGCCACCGGGCCGGCGGGTCTGGCCGCAGCGGTCCGAGTCGCTGAACAGGGACAACTGCTCTTCCTCATCGCACGTGCCTACCGGCGGGCCAACGGCACGCTGCTGGAGCAGTTCGAACACGCACGCGACGACCTGCGTGACACGGTGGCGGCCGCGCTGGCTACGGCTGCGCGGCCGGCAGATCGTTGAGGAATTTCAGCATCGAGGCCTGGATCTGCTCCTGAGCCTGTTCGCGCGGGATCCCCGGCGAACCGTCCCCGCGCTGGAGACCGTAGTCGCCGAAGTACGCGTGGATGCCGCCCTCGACGACCACGAACGTCGTGCCGTCCGGGAGGTCGGCCATGCTCTGCTCGATGTCCTGCGGCGTCGTGAACGCATCATTGCTTCCCGAGACGCTGAGTACGGGGATCTCCTGCGAACTGATGTCACCGATGGGATACGAGCCGAGCAGCATCAGGCCGGCGGCGTTGTCGAGTTGATCCGACGCCACGGCCCCACCGAGCGAATGCCCGGCGATCACCCACTGCTCGACCTCCGGCGCCGCGACCTCTGCGTCGGCGACCGCGTCGGGGACGGTGAACGCCACCCCCAACGGGGGTTTGACGATGAAGACCGGGTAGCCGGCCGCGACGACGGGCGCGAAGATCTGTTCGTAGGCGCGCGGATCCACCAGCGCTCCGGGGATGAACGCCACTCCGGTGTCACCCGGGTCCTGTGGCATCAGCAGGATGCCCGTGTTGGCGGTCTGCGTGGCCGCGGTGGGTACCGGGTCCGCCTCGTAGGGCGCGAGCCAGGCGGTGATCGCCGCCAGGCCGATCGCGAATGCCACCCCCGCCCACCTCAGGATCGCCCGCACAACGCCGCGCCGGGGCCGACCTGCGACGAACGCCGCGATCAGCAGGACCACAGCGAGCACGGCCATGGCGACGACCCACACCAGGTACGCCCAGTGGCCGCCCAGCAGAGCGCTTCGGGAATGCAGCGCCGCGTAGACCACCGAAGCCAGCAACACCGCGCCGGCCACCACCCGAGACCACGTCATCGTCGGTGTGCCCACAAATACGCGATCGGCCCGACTGGCTGCACGAACAGAGCAACCGCCCACACCGCCTTGCGTCCGTGGACCTGGTCCGCCGGTCGACGGATCAGATCCACGAGCGCCGTCGCGGTCAACGCCATTTCCACGCTCGCCAGCGTCAGGATGGCGGTCTGCTGGCCGGATGAGAGTTCCGACCACTTCTTGTTGGCCACGCCTGGAGCCTACGCCCGTGGGTCGTTCGCGCGCTCAGCCCTTGGAATCGCGCTTGGCCTGCCGCCGGGCCCCTGGGCACGGGTGTCCGCACGCCGTCGCTCGGTGCGGGTAGAACGCATCGCCGCGTCCCCGCGCTTCGCGGGCCCGCCCCCCTTCGGAGCGGTTGCGGACGGTTTGCCTGCTGCCGGCTTCTGCCCCGCCTTGGCGGCGGCCGCCGCCGCGAGCCGCTCGGCTTTGAGGTCCGCGGCGCTCTGCTTGGCCAGCACCGACAGTCTCCGGCTCACCCTGGCCAGAGCGTCCTCGAACACTTCCGCCTTGTCCCGCGCTCGCTGGTTCTTAACGAACGCCTTGCCCCGGCCTCCGGTCTTCGACACCCGCTGTGCAGCACCCCGCCGGTACTGGCCGGTGTACTTGTTGCGGGCGCGCCGGATCCGGTCGTGCAATGCGGCCACGGCGTCCTCATCGAGGCCGGCCATGGCATCGGGGTCGTCTCGAGAACGAGCAGGCGTTCGGCATCCGTGAGGATCGCGAGTTGCGATTTGTTCATGGCGGACAGTGTGCAGGGCCGCCTCGCCTCATGCCGCCCGCACAACGGTCGGGAACCGGGACATGAACGTAGAGTGAACGACGGCCTGCCGATTCACATCCACGTTACCTATGCGCCACCATGACGTTGATCATTCGTCACTGGAGGAGAACGAAGTGGATCTTGCCCTGATCGTGATCGCGGTGCTTGTCGTCGTGGCGCTCATCTTCGACTTCACCAATGGCTTCCACGACGCCGCCAACTCCGTGGGAACGGTGGTCGCGACCCGGGCCCTCCCGGCGAAGTGGGCCCCGGCCTTCTCGGCCTTCTTCAACTTCCTGGCACTGTTCGTCGTCGGCACCGCGGTGGCGAGCACCGTCGGCAAGACGGTGAAGGCGGAGTTCGCCAGCGAGGCGGTCATCTTCGCCGGGCTGTTCGCAGCCATCGCCTGGAACTACATCACGTGGTACATCGGCATGCCATCGTCATCGAGCCACGCCATCATCGGCGGGTTGGTCGGTGCGGGTCTCGCGGCCGGCGGGCTCGGGGCGATCTCCTGGAGCAGCGTGCAGAAGGCAGCGATCGGCATCATCGCCAGCCCACTGGTCGCGTTCACCATCGCGTTCGTCCTGATGTACATCGTGTTCCTAGTGCAGAAGATCTTCAAACTCCACGATGACCACCCGAGCTTCAAGGGTCTGCAGTTGGTGTCCGCTGCGGCACTGTCCTTCGGGCACGGTGCGAACGACGCGCAGAAGACGATGGGTGTGATCGGTGCCCTGCTGCTCGGCGCGGGGTACACGACCATGGACGAAGCCGGGAAGAACATCATCCTTCCCATGTGGGTGGAGATCGCCGCCTACAGCGCCATCGCCCTCGGCACCCTGTGGGGCGGCTGGAAGATCATCGAGACCATGGGCCTGCGGATCACCACGCTGCACGCCAACTCCGGAGCGGCGGCCAACATCGGAGCCAGCACCGCGATCTTCGGCGCCACGGCCATGGGCGCTCCCATCTCCACGACGCAGGCCGCTGCCAGCTCCGTGGTCGGCGCCGGTGTCTCGTCCGGCAAGGGCGCGAACTGGAAGGTCGTCGGTGAGATGATGATGGCGTGGATCTTCACGATCCCGTTCGCCGCAGTCATCGCCTTCGGGATGTTCTGGCTCACGCAGTTGCCCACCGTGTTGGCATGGGTCGCGGTGGGCGCCGTCGTGATCGCGTTCACCATCTGGGTGATCCGGGCGATGCGCAGCACAGTTCACGCCGCGGACATCGAGGCGGAGATCCCGGGCGAGGAGGAACTCTCGGAGTTCGACCAGGACCCGACCCCGCACCTGAAGGGAACCCCGCCGGTCCACTGAGGCCTGGGCGACCGCCACCGCCCGGGCGCACGCCTTTGTGACGAAGTTGCCCACCCCCGGTCCGCGATTGTCACGTTGTTGCTGGATCCACCCCCGGCAAACCCCGCACCATCGCAACAAAGGCCCGCGGGCCGCCACAACAACGTCACAAAGACCGCTGGACGCGACCCCACCACCCGGGCGCACGCCTTTGTGACGAAGTTGCCCACCCCCGGTCCGCGATTGTCACGTTGTTGCTGGATCCACCCCCGGCAAACCCCGCACCATCGCAACAAAGGCCCGCGGGCCGCCACAACAACGTCACAAAGACCGGTCTGGACGCGCCCCAACCACCCCGGCCACCCGCCCCCTCACTGCCACCAGTGACGCGGTTCCTCCTCCAGATCCGTGTACCCGGGGGTCTCCTGCTCCGCCGCGATCCGCTCTTCGAGGTCCTCCTCGTCCATCTGGGGGTGCGACTTGCCGTTGATCCCGAGGTCTTTGCGAGCGGCGCGCACGCCGGCGGAGATCGAGTGGAACATCCGACCCTCCCCGAGTTGCTCGATGAATCCGGAGCGGGCGAGCACCTGCCTCGCTTGGTAGAACACCCGAACCAGGTACAGCTCGATCCCCTGTTCCACCAGTCGCTCATGGATGAGTTCCAACGCATCGACACTGGTGGTGTCGAGCTGGCTGGTGGCCTCGAGGTCCAGGAGCACCGCGTGGATGTCGTCGCCGGCCTGCACCTCGGCCAGCACCCCGTCGGCGATCTGCGCGGCGTTCGCCCAGAACAGCGGGGCGTCCAGGCGGATCACCATCACCCCGTCGTAGGTCTCGCGCTCCGGGTGGTTGCGGATACTGCCCCATGCCGCCTTCTCGTCGGGGACCTTGCCCATGATCTCCATGTCGATCCGGCTCGAGCGGTACACCAGTCCCAGCACGGCCAGACCGATGGCGGTCAGCAGGCCGTAGAGCGGCCCGAAGAGCAGCACCCCCACCAGCGCGGCCAGAGACGACGTGAAGTCGTTGCGCCGCACAAGTCGGTATCGACGTAGTGCGTTCACATCCATCAGTCCCCACACCGCCTGGATGACGATCGCCGACAGAACGGCCTTGGGCAACGGCGAGAGCGCGCCGGCCAACGACACGACGGCGAGCAGAACGATCGCCGCCGCGGCCACCCCCGTGATCTGCGTCTTCGAACCCGCCCGCTCGGCGGCAGCAGTCTTGGACAGCGACCCGGCCACACCCATCCCGCCGAAGACGCCCGAGCCGAGGTTCGCCGCGCCGGTGGCGATGAGTTCCTGATCGGTGTCCACGCGGTAGCCGCCCTTGGCCGCGAGCAGACGGGCGGCGGACAGACCCTCCGCGAGCCCGACCATCGCCAAGGCGATCCCCCCGGTGATCACCGGGCCGAGGTCGCTCACACTCACGCCGGGCAGTCCGATCGGCGGCAGGCCCGTCGGCACCTCACCGACCGTCTTCACCCCGCGCTCGGACAGATCCGCCACTGTCGACAGCGCGATCGCGCCGATCAGGACCAGCAGCCCCCATGGGATCCGCGGCAGGAACTTGGCCCCGAGGAACAGGATGGCCAGCGAGGTGAGACCCACAGCGGCCGTCAGGGGATGGACCTCGCCGAGCGAGGTGAGGATCTCCCACAGCCGACGGAAGACGTCACCGGACTCCACCGGCATGCCCAGCAGGTTCGGCACCTCACCCAGGACGATCAGCAGGACCAGTCCGAACACGAAACCCGTGACGATAGGCCGCGACATGAACTCCGCGGCCCAGCCCAGTTTCAGCAGACCCCCGAGGATCAGGACGAGCCCCGCCGACAGCGCCAGCGCAGAGGTGAGCACGACGGCCTGCGCCGGGTCGCCGCCCGAGATGTCGGCGATCAGAGACCCCGACAGCACCGACACCGTGGAGACCGGGCCGACCACCAGGCGCGGGGACGAGCCGAAGATCGCGTACGCGATCAAGGCCAGCGGGATCGAGTAGAGACCCACCAGGACCGGGACACCCGCGATGCCCGCGTAACCCAAAGCCTGCGGCATGGCCAGCGCGGCCACTACGACACCGGCCGTGATGTCTGCGCCTATGTAACGGGCCGGATAGGACCTGATCCATTCCAGTACCGGCAACCGCATGGGTGCATCATGCTCCATTCACCGCTGGTTTACCCGGCGGCTACCGACAAACCGGACGGAAAGCCCACCGCGAACCAACCACTCGCCAGCAACGCGGGGCGGTGACCCCGCCCCACGTTCGCCGGTAGTCTCACCGTGATGGACGAGACTGCCGCCCGGACCGCCCCGAGCCTGCGCCTGGCCGGCGTGGGTGTCGTCGCCTTCAGTTCCATCGCCTGGTGGCCGGCCTTCACCCTTGGCGCCTGGGGGACGGTGTTCTTCCCGCAACTGCTGAGCCTGTGGGCGGTGGCCACGGCTGCCTTCGTGCTGGTCATCGTCTCGGGGACGGTCCGGCGTCGCCTCGGATGGTGGTCGCTGGCCCTGCTGACCCCGACTCTGTGGCTGGTGCTCGCCATCGAGTTGGCACCCGGTTCCCGGCCTGAGATGGCATGGCTGGGCACGCTGGTGACGCTCGTCGGCGCACCTGCGATGGCCGCAATCCTCATCCGCTTCGCCGCACCGGACCTCGCCGAGGACGCGACCTGGCGCGACCGGTGGGCGGTGATCACGGCGGTGGGCGTCGTTGTGGTGGCCGCCTACGGGATCGGCACCGCGCAGGAGCACATCTTCACCTGCGGCGACTTCACCATCAGCGGCAACTCGCAGCCCCCCGGCTGCACACCCGGGGAACCGTCGCTGGGCATCTCGCGCCGATAGCGCTTCCCGTTCGTCCTGCGCTCGTGCGAAATGTCTGCAATACTGAGCGCGCCTTGATATTCGGCGTCTGGGGACTCGTAATGGCGAAAAAATGGTTCGGTGCACTGTCCGCGCTGGCGGTTCTGCTCGGTGGCTTGACAATGACGACAGCGGGTCCGGCCGCTGCAGACGCGAGCGTCACGCTCGACAAGTCCGCGCCTGCGTCGGTGCTGCTCGGTGAGAACATCCCCTACGAGCTGACGGCGGAGAACATCAGCGCAAGTCCGCTGTACAACGTGGGCTTCTCGGACGTCCTGCCGCTGGGCATGGTCTACGTCAGCGGCTCGGTGTCACCGGCGGTGGGCGAGCCCACGATCACCACCCGCGGCGACGGCCGCCAGGTCCTGGTGTGGAGCAACGCCACCGACCTGCAGTCCAACGCAGCCTTCACCATCTCCTTCGAGGCCAAGTGGCCGGCCGGTTCGGTCCCCATCAGTATCGTGCCCACGGACACCAACGACGCGAACGTCGCCACCCAGACCGACCCCCGGTACGTGCCCAAGTTCGACGCCAACGGTGATCCCATCACCACCGCGCCGGCCGGAACCGTCAACACCGCTTCGGACAGCGCCACCACGCAACGCGCCGCCTTCGTCATCGAGAAGTCCGAACCGAGCCCCGAAGGTGAACTGCTGCGCGGCGTCCACGACCAGCGGACGACGTACACGCTCAAGGTGCGGAACAACAAGGTCCGCACCAGCGAGAACATCACCGTCACCGACTACATCCCCGCAGGCCTGGAGTTCCTCGGCTGCGGCGACGTGGACCACACGACGCCGGACACCCGGGTCGAGTACCCAGGACCGCCGCCGGCCCCGCGGCTCGGCGTTCCACCCCTGTCCCCGAGCCCCTGCCCCACGCCCGAATCGGTCGAGACAGTGGTGGACCCGACCACCATCACCGGGATCGGTGACCTCACCGGCGTCTGGACCAAGGTGGACTGGACCGTCGGTGATCTGGCGCCCGGTGAAGAAGTCGAGATCAAGTACATCGCGGGCATCCCGTTGCAGGCCAACACCGACACCTGGACTCCCGGCCCCGCACCCGACCCGGCAACCGGCGAGCAGGGATCAAACCTGGACAACAACGACGGCGCCTCGACCCGAGAGGGTATCCCCGAGCAGGGTCTCACCAACCACGCACGCGCCATTGGGAACTTCACCGGCCTGCCGGCTGGTCCGTACGTCGACGCGACCGCTGAGTCGGTGAGTGTCGAGGACATCCGACTGCGCAAGTCCGTCGACACCGACACCTTCATCCCCGGCAACATCGCCACCTTCACTTTGAAGATCGACGCGAGTGAATACGTCAATGGCTCCAACATCGTGGTCACCGACGTACTGCCGGACGGCTACTGCCCACTGGGTGCCTTGTCCTTTCCTGACGTGCCAGGCACGTGCACCGGTGGTTCAGCCCCGTCCACGGCCTACTCCTCCGTGACCTGGGACGGCACCGCCTACCAGATCGTCTTCGACCCCGTCGCCGTGGACGCCAACGACACCTTCACGATCACGTTCCAGGCCCGGATGCTCAACACCTACCGCGTCACCGGCCTTCCCACCGTTGGCGGTGACAGTTTCGAGAACACGGCCAGCCTCACCGGCACTACCACACCGATCCCCGGCACCTCCGAGAGCGGCCCGGTCACCGTGGGCGACGCATCCAGTGCACGGCAGGGCAGCGAGTTGCCTTCACTGAACAAGCAGATGCAGCCGCGGGCGGTCCCGCAGGACTGTAGCGTGCTGGGCCTCTTCGAGGACGCCGAGGCGATCCCCACCGCGGACAAGACGTTCCGCAAGGGCGACCGGGTCTGCTTCAAACTCCGGGTGGACTTCCCGAACATCTCCACACGCAAACCGGTGGTCGGTGACTTCCTGCCGATCGGCACCGAGTACATCTCCGGCACGGCGACACTGACCGCCAACAACACCGCGCCCGTCGACAGTTCGTCGCTGCCCACCGCCGGGCCGCTGGTCTGGTACCTGGGCACCGGGACCGCCCCGGAACTCTACGTCGACCCGGATGCGGTCTTCGAGGTCTACTTCGCGGTCCGGGTCCTGGACCCCGCGACCGGGGACCTGCCCGAGTTGACCGGCAACCTCATGAAGTTGGCCACCGCCAACACCTCCGGTGAGGCCCAGTCCTACCGCGACCAGGCGGACTACGAACTGGCACCGCCGCCAGACCTCGGCATAGCCAAGGGGGTCCGCTCCACCACGGCTCCGGTGGGAAGCTGGAACCCGCCCCAGGACAACAAGCCCGTGCAACAGGGCTCGACCGCCACTTTCCAGATGGACATCAAGAACACCTCGCAGTCCGGTGCGGTGGATGCCGTGGTCCGCGGTGTCCAGACATGGGATGTGCTGCCCCCCGGCATCCCGTGCGCGAACATCTCCAACTACCAGTACATCAAGCCAGGCACGGCCACCCCGGCCCCGTTGGGCAGTTACGTCACCTGTATCGACCCGCCGGTGAACGGGCAGAGTGCCTCCAGTTACATCAAGTGGACGTTCCCGTCGCCGGATGCCGCCGACGACTACTCCATCCCGGTGGGTGACACCCTGTCGGTGCTCTACGACATGAAACTGCCCGACCAGATCGGTGTGAACCAGCAGTTCGTCAACACCGGCTACGTACGCAGCTACGAGGTAGTGAGCAACGACGACGAGCTGACCACCTACTACCCGAAGAACAACATCGACGAGAACGTCACGCCGGAGCAGGAGGACGCCCCGGAGTTGAAGGACCCGTCGAACGTGTACACGCGGATCGTCAACCCCACCAAGTCCGCCACGACCTCGGTCGACGAGACGAACAACAACGAACTCGACCAGGCCACTATCGGCGAGACGATCACCTACACCTATACCGGCACCGTGCCGGCGGGCACTACCGCGTACGACGCCGAGTTGTACGACACCCTGCCGGCAGGCATCCAACTGGTCTCCATCGACGACTGGGGCCGTGACGGATTCGTCGACAAGCCCGCCGGCTTCACGTTCGACACGAACGTGGGCACGAACCCCGCCGGCAAGTTGGTGTTCCCCGCCGAGTACCAGAACACCACCACCACCGATCAGGTGTTCTCCGTGAAGGTGACCGCCAAGGTGCTTCCGACGGCAGCCGCGTGCGCCACCGACCCCTGCGTGGTGCCCCCGGCTCCCACCACGGATGTGGCGAAGCAGAACACGGCGACCTTCCGGACGAAGGGGACGCCGACGGGTTCCTACATCACCCGGAACCGCACTTACACCATCGACATCGTGCAGCCGAACCCCTCGGTCACGAAGTCGGCCAGCCCGACGCAGATGCTGACACAGGATGCCGAGATCACCTACACGGTGACCCTGGGCAACCCCGCCGACCGGCCGCCCCTGCACAACTCAGTGCTGGTCGACTGCCTGCCGAGTCCCTTCGAGGTCACCAGCATCGTGTCGCCCGGCAGCGGGGTGACCTACGGCCCCGGCGTCGGAGGGTGCTCCGGTGACGGCGTCCGTTGGGACGTCGGGACCCTGGATCCCGACGCGGCTCCGGAGTTGGTCTACAAGGCCCAGGCCGGCGGTCCGCTGTCCGCCGGTGGCGACTACACGAACACCGCGACCCTCACCGGAACCAGCATGCCCGGAACGGTCACCGGTGAGCGCAGCTACACCACCGCCGACACGGCGACGGTGACGGCGCCCCGGCTGTTCATCGGCAAGGAGTCCAACCCGGAGAACGTCACCATCGGCGAGACCTACACGTCGGTGATCACCACCGAGTTGCGCGCCAACGTCGACTACTACTCCGCGGCGATCATCGACACGCTGCCGACGGGTGTGTCGCCGTCCTCAGTCACAACGGTCTCGGTGACCTGCACGTACCTGGTCGGTGGCGCAGACTGCGATCCCGCCCTGAGCAGCACGTTCTTGACTCCTGACGGCCAGAAGATCGGCTGGTCGTTCGGCAACGTGGCCGATGACCCGAAGGAGCGCCTGGTCACGATCACCTACACCGCGCGCGTCTCCGATGTCGTCGGCAACGCCAGTGGCGATGCACTGACGAACTCTGCGCAGCCGTACTGGAGCGCGACACCCGTGACCCCCATTCCGGACACGATCGCCGGCTTCGAAGCGCTGCCGAACACACTGACGCCGGTCTTCGACACCGTCGACGTCCTCGAGCCCAAGCTGTCCATCGAGAAGAAGGTGGACACACTCGACGACATCACTGCAGCTCCGGGCGACACGTTCACCTACTCGGTGAAGGTGTCGAACTGGGATGACACGTACGCCAGCACCGCGTACGACATCAAGGTCGTCGACACGATCCCCGCCGGGATCACAGTGGTCGGCAGCCCGTCCGATGGCGGCGTCCTGGCAGGCAACACCATCACGTGGACCCTCGACTCCCTGGCCAAGGGCGCGGACAAGACGTTCACGTACGAGGCGCGACTTGCCCCGCCGGGAACCGCCTCGCAGACGAACACTGTCGCCATCGACGAGTACTTCAGCCTCCCCGCCGACCCGGACAACCCGGAGATCCGCAAGTACACCGGTCCGACGGCCGACGCGAAGGTGAACCCGGTGCTACCGGCACTGACGATCACCAAGGAGGCGACCTCCGGACCGCTGGCCTACATCGGCGAGGCGTACACGTGGACCATGGAGGTCTCCAACGACTCGCAGGCGACCGCATTCGCCTTCGGCGTGAAGGACACCATGCCGACGAACTGGGAGTACGTCGCCGACAGCGCCGTCGTGACGATCGCTGGCGGAACGCCGACCCAGATCAACCCGACGGTCAGCGGTTTGGATCTGACGTGGGCAGACCTCGGGGACCTGAAGTCCGGCGAGAAGGCCTCCGTGCAGTACCAGGCCAAGCCGACGTCCGCGGTCACGACCGACCCCGGCGTGGGTCTCGGGATCGATCATGTGAACACCACGACCACGGACTGGACCGACGGTCCGCCTGTGCAGGGGTGGGCGACTCACGAAAGCGAGGAGGCGACTGCCAAGACGCAGATCGCCTCCGCGGACCTGATGATCGCGAAGACGCACGAGACCAGCTACCCGGCCGAGTGGAACGTCGGGCCTGACGAGGTCGTCCCGGGCACCGAGTTCGACTGGAAACTCCTGGTCACGAACAACGGCGAGGACAACAGCTTCGGCACGTTCACCGTCGAGGACACCCTGCCGGCCGGTGTGGAGTACCGGGGCAGCAACGTCGGGGACTGGTCATGCAACGCCGTGGGCCAGGTCGTGACGTGCACCAACCCCGGACCGGTCGATGGACTGGCGAAGGACGCGAGCCTTGAGGAACTCGTGCTCACCGTCTGGGTGGACCCTGCAGCCACTGCGGATCTGGAGAACGTGGCGACGGTCACCGGCAAGACCTACGACCCGAACCCGGCGAACAACACCGCCCGGGATCAGGTCACGCCCAAGCCGCTCGCGGATCTGGCCATCGAGAAGAGCCGGACCCAGCCGTACGTCGTGGGTAATCAGGTGACGTACACGCTGGCGGTGACCAACCTGGGCCCGTCGGTGTCGGTGAAGGACATCACCGTCGCCGACACCCTTCCCACGGGCCTGTCGATCGCATCGATCGACGCCGGACCATGGGAGTGCCAGCCCACCAGCGGCGAGACGGACACGTTGACCTGCGTGCTCAAGCAGGACCTCGATCCGAATGAGCAGGCGCCGCTGATCAACGTCACCGTCGACGTGCTGGAGAGCCCCGGCGACGAGGCCATCAACACCGCCGAGGTGACCGGTACGACTCCGGACCCCAACCCGGACAACAACACGGACACCGTGACGGATCCGGTGGTCAGCGACGTGCAACTCGAGATCGCGAAGAAGACCACCGGCGCGAACCCGGTGACCGCCGGCACTGCCACCGAATTCACCATCACCGTGTCCAACCTGGGCCCGGCGAAGGCGAAGAACGTCGTCGTGGTCGACCAGTTGGAAGCCGGGCTGCGGGCAACGTCGGCGACCGGTCCGGGATGGACCTGCGACGTGGGGGCCGGCACAACGGTGACCTGCACGCGGGCCAACTTCCCGCTGTCGGCCTCACCATCGGACATCGTGATCAAGGCCGACGTGGACAAGTCGGTACCTGGCGGCACCACATTGAAGAACGTGGCGACCGTGACCACAACCTCGCCGCAGCCCGGGGGGAACCCGCCCCCGGCGACCTCGACCGTGGACGTCGTTGCGAAGTCCGATCTCGCGATCGTGAAGACCCACGACGGAGGACCGTGGAAGATCGGCGGAACCGGGACGTGGAACGTGCGCGTGACCAACAACGGGCCGTCCGACAACCCCGGGCCGATCACGGTGGTCGACACGCTGCCGAACGGCAACGAGTTCCTGTCCGCGGCCGGGGACGGGTGGACGTGCACCGCCAGTGGCCGCACGGTCACCTGCGTTCACGCGGCCGGCCTGGTCGTGGGCCAGTCGGCTGAGTTCTCGATCCGGGTGAGCGTGGTGACCGGCGCGGCACCGTCGGTCACCAACCCGGCCGAGGTGACGTCACCGATCCCGGACACCGACCCGTCGAACAACACAGCCACCGACGAGGTGCGGGTACTCCGTTCGGTACAGACCGCGAACAAGCTGCCACCGAACCCGAAGGTCTTCCCGGCGAGCACGACCGAGCAAGGCCAGAAGATCCGCACGAAGGTGCGCTGCCGTCCGCTGAAGAGCTCCGCGGCAGGCGAGGTCAGCTTCTGCAAGATCCGCAAGTCGAAGAAGGGCACCGTCCGTGTGAAGGTCGTGGGCACCAGGCCGGTGCTGGTCATCGTGACCCAGTTCGCCAAGGGCACTGATGACTACCGTCCCTTCAAGCGGGTGAAGAAGTACCGCGTGCGGCCATAGAGCCCACCGGCCGAAGTACGCCAGCGTCGGACCAGCCTGCAGTGACGGGCCGGACCGGCGCTGGCGCACTTCAAGGCCTTGACATTTATTTGATCGCTCAACTATATTAAAGGCGTGGAGATCGCCTTCGACAACCGCCTGCCGGCCCTGCTGCGCCGCGAAGCTGCGCGCACGGCGTGGCGCGATGGTGATCCAGCACTACCGGCTCTGTACATCGGACATGGGGCGCCACCGTTGTTCGAGGACGCGCTGTGGATCGAGCAGCTGTCGCAATGGGCAGACGCCCTACCGGTTCCCCGGGGAATCCTGATCGTGTCCGCGCACTGGGAGGCCGCTCCCCTGAGTCTCAGCGCCGTCGCACCACGCGACGTTGTCTACGATTTCGGCGGGTTCCACCCGCGCTATTACCGGATGCGCTACGACACCCCGGATGCGACCGCACTGTCGACCGAGATCCTGGCGGCGCTACCCGACGATATGGCGGTCCACCAGCACGCCAGCCGCGGCCTCGATCACGGCGCGTGGGTGCCCTTGAAGGTGATGTATCCAGGCGCGTCGGTGCCGGTCCTGCAGTTGTCGCTTCCCACTCAGCGCCCCGAGGACCTCCTGCGGCTCGGCGCGGCTCTGACGTCGCTGCGAGAGCGCGGCATCCTGGTGATCGGTTCCGGCTTCATGACCCACGGTCTGCCGTTCCTGACCCCGGAGATGTTCTACGGCAATGCCGTCCCGGGATGGTCCCGGGAGTTCGACCATTGGGCCGCGGACGCGCTCGCGCGCCGCGACCTCGACGAACTCGCGGCCTTCCGCGACAACGCACCTGGACTGCCGTACGCCCATCCCACCGTCGAACACTTCACGCCGTTGTTCGTGACTCTGGGGGCAGCAGACGGCGAGATCGCCACCGCGATCGACGGATACGCATTCGGGTTGTCGAAACGTAGCCTGCAGGTGGTTTGACATCCGGTGGGGCGGGTGGGCAGATTGCGTGCCCAACCACGTGGTGGTCACCCGCGCAATCTACTCTTCACCCGAGCAACCCACGGACATGCAGCGAACGCACAACCGCGTCAACGAACTCCGGCATCTGCTGCTCCTCCGGCGGCGGGAACAGCCCGTGCCGCCAGTCCATCTGCAGGTCGGGCAGACCCACCAATCGGCTCGTGAGGTCGTAGACCCCGAACGCCGCCCCGAGCCGCTCGCCGAGATGCTCGGAGAAGATCCGCTGCATCGCGTCGGCAGCGATCGCCGCGTTGACCACGACTGCCGCGTCCAGCAACGCCGCCCGGTAGCCGCTGCGGAGCACCACATCCGGGCCGTAGTGGCCCCGCAACGCGACATCGGCGCCGTGCACCGCCGGGACGATCGTGTCCACGATCCGCCGCAGGGGCAGGTTCGCCGAAAGACCCAGGTAGGCGTTGGGCGAGATGTAGGCGTCCACCGCCGCCTGCACCGCCCCGCATCCGGTATGGCCCACCACAGCGAGCAACCGCACGCTGGGCAGGTGAGTGACCGCGTAGTCCATACTCCCCACGCAGTCGGACCCCAGGATGTTGCCAGCGACCCGGACCGCGAACAGATCGTTGGCGGACTGCGAGAAGACCAGTTCCAGCGGCACCCGGGAATCGGCGCATCCGAGTACGACAGCCATCGGCTCCTGGGCCGGAGCTTCACCGGGCCGGTTTCCCAGACCCAACTCTTCGGCGGTGATCGGGATGACGTAGCGGTGGTCGCCGACCGCTCGACCCATCTCGGCGAAGGCCGAGTTGCCCATGTGCAGCATGAGCATGGCCTCCTCGGCCGTCTCAGGCACCCGCTCCACCGCATCAGATGCAGGGTCGTACCGCCATGTGATCTCAATCAATGTGCCACCACCTCATTCACCGCTTCCGTGCGACCGGGCAACAATCGCCATGTCACGAAGGCGCCGAAGATGAGCACCACGGCGCCCACCCAGGTTGTCACCTGCAACGCCTGCGTGAACGCCACATGGATCGCCTCAGTGAGCGGGCCGGTGACATCCGCCGCCAGCCCCTTCATCGCCTCGAAGCTCTCCCCCGGAGATTCGGTGGCGGCCGCCGCAACTTCTGGAGGCACGACCCCTGGGAGTTTCAGCGCCCCTTGATAGACGGCCGTGAGAACGCTACCCAGCAGCGCAATGCCCAACGCGGTACCCAACTCATAGCCGGTCTCCGACACCGCCGACGCCGCACCCGCCCGATCCTTCGGCGCAACCGCCAGCACGGTATCGCTGGCGATCGTCAGCGCCACACCGTCGCCGGCACCGATCAGGATCAGCGGCACTGCGAACACCAGATACTGCTGCGAGTCAAGGATGAAGGCGATCGCTGCCATCCCGATCCCGATGGCCGCGAGACCCATCGACGTCACAGGCCCCCGGCCGAAGCGCCGCATGGCGTTGCCTGCCAGCAGTGCCGCGATCAGTGCGGACAGGGTGGCGGGCAGTTCGAACAGGCCCGCCTGCAGCGGGCTCAGACCCTTGATGAATTGCAGGTACTGCGAGAAGAAGAACAGCGCACCGGCCAGGCCGAACACCGACAACAGCATGCCGAGCACCGCACCGGTGAAGGGGCCGGAGGAGAAGAGGCGCACGTCGACCAACGGATGCTCGAGGTGAATTTGCCGCACCACGAACCAGGTGAGAGTGATCACCCCGATGACGCCGGCGAGCAGGTACTGGATCTCGAAGCCACGGATCGCCATCTCCTTGATCGCGTAGACCCCACCGAGAATGCCCACCATCGACAGCGCGACCGACAACCCGTCGAGCGGACCGGGGTTGGGATCGCGGGACTCTCGCAGGGTGGGCAGCCCGATGATCAGCACCAGCGCCATGATCGGCACGTTGACAAGGAACACCGCACCCCACCAGAAGTGCTGCAGTAGCGCCCCGCCGAACAGCGGCCCCGCGGCCGCCCCTGCCGCGCCCATCGCGCTCCACACGCCGATGGCGAAGCTGCGTTCGGTGTCGTCGGTGAACGTCGAGCGCATCAGGGCCAGCGTGGAGGGCATGAGCGTCGCCCCGGCCACCCCGAGCAGGGCACGGGCCACGATCAGCATTTCCGCAGTGGCGGAATACGCCGCGAAGATGGAGATCACCGCGAACAGCGATCCGCCCACCAGGAGCAGGAACTTGCGGCCGAAGCGGTCCCCGAGGTTTCCCATGGTGATGAGCAGACCGGCGAGGACGAAGGAGTAGATGTCGCCGATCCAGAGCACCTGCGATGCGGTGGGTTTGAGATCCTCGACGATGCTCGGGGTGGCCAGGCTCAGTACGGTGCCGTCGACAGCGACGAGGAACACCGCCAGACACATGGCAGAAAGCGCCCACCAGCGGCGGGGGTCCCTGCCCGGAGCGTCCATCGTGGGCAAGGCTACGCGGGGCAATGTGGGGGTCGCTCGGGTGACGGCGATCGTCGACGTTCTCCCACGGAGTGGTCCGAGGACCGTTGGAGGGGACACGCTGTGTGCTTGTCCGAATCCACCGGGTCGCTCATGGACCTTGCTGGAAGTGGGACTGAGCGCCACAATTGTGTCCATGAGCATCAAGTCGCTGCGTGAAGTCCGAGACCGTTTCAGTGAAGTGGTCGACCGGGTCGAACGGGAGCACGAACGAGTCACTGTGACCCGCAACGGCCACGCGGCGGCTGTGATCTTGAGTCCAGATGACCTCGCAGAACTCGAAGAGACCTTGGATGTGCTCAGTGACCCCGAAGCGCTCGCCGATATCCGCGAGGCCGATGCCGCCTACCGCGACGACGATGTCGTGCGTGGGACAGACGCCGTCCGCGGATTGCGCCCGTGAGTGATGAGCACCCCTATGAACTTGTCATAACTCCCCCTGCGGTCCGAGCCATCCATAGCGGACTGCCGGAATCTGTCGCTGCTGCCGTGATCGAGTTCGTCACTGGCCCGCTGATTGCGGAGCCGAACCGGGTAGGAAAGCCGCTGCGAGCAGACCTTGCAGGAATCTACTCCGCCCGCCGCGGCACCTACCGCGTTTTGTACCGGATCAACCACCAGCAGCGTGAGGTGGTCGTGCTGCGCGTCGACCACCGCCGGGACGTGTACCGCACATAGCGGCACTTCTTGGCTCTTGCCCGCCCTCACCCTCCGGCGGTCCGCTCAGCGCCCCTGGGGAACGCTGGTGTCTGCGACCACCGAGGCGCGCACGGTCTTGCCCTTGCGCACCGTGATCCTCTTCTTGCTGGGCTCACACGTGCCGGGACGCACCGTGATCCGGTAGGTACCGACCGGCAGTTGCATCTTCTTGCCGGGCTTCACCGCGATCTTGTAGTTCTTGCGTACGAGCCGCGCGAGACACCCTTCATCGACGGCGATGCGAGCATGACCGGTGATGACGATGACCGAGGGCGCCGGCGCCGGTAGCGACAGCAGCGCCGCAGTGAGGACGACGGGGAGTACCTTCTTCATGGCTGCCTCCGGTTCCAGGCTAACCCCGGGGGCTGCGCGTGTGCCTCCCCCTCCGTTGAGTGCTGCATGGTTACGGATTTCGACGCCTGAAACCGGTAACCGCGCAGCACTCAACGGAGGGGGAGGCAACGGCGAGCCACGGGGGGTTGACCGTCACCGCGACCCCCTAAGCCCCCGCCTCGATGCGCCGGGCCAATTCGGTGCGCGCCATGGCCTCCCGCGCCTGGCCCAGGGTCACGATCCCCTGTTCGGCCAGTTGCGGGATCATCCGCACCAACACCTCGGCGGTGGCCAGCGCATCACCGAGCGCGGTGTGCCGGCCGAAAACCTCGACCCCGTAGCGCTCGCACACATAGTCCAGACCGTGCCGTGCCTCCGGATGGGTCTCCAGAACCGCCGACAGCAGCATCGTGTCCAGCGTGAGGGGCTCGAGGTGGATCCCGGCCGACTCGGCGGCCGGCCGCAGGAAACCGAAGTCGAAGGCGGTGTGATGCGCGACCAGCACGGAGTCGGCCGCGTACATCGCGAACTGCTCCACGACCTCCCCCGGACCCCCGGCATCGGCGACCATCTCGTCGGTGATGCCGTGGAAACTCGTGGACAGTTCGGGGATCCGGATACCCGGGTTGATCAGCGCGTCGAACGTGTCGTCGGCACGCACGACCCCGCCGTCCACACGCACAGCCCCCATGGCCACAAGTCGGTCGCCGGCGTCGACGTGCAGGCCCGTGGTCTCACAGTCGACGACGGTGAAGACGATGTCGCGCAGAGGCGTCTGCAGCCACTCCTCGCGCGTGGGCACCGGCCGGGAGGGCCGGGAGAGGTCCACGCTGAGACCCACCACCGGACCCTCGGCATGCTCGGCGGCCGGATTGCCGACCACCAGCACCATCGCCGGTTCGTCCGGTCCGGTCAGCCTCACCAGACGGATGGCCGTCTCCCCGACCACGGCGCGCGGGCGCTCACCGGCCAGAGCGCGGGTCAGCAACGGCAGGAAGTCCTCGGCGTCGAACACCCCGAGGATGCTGCGGCCGGCGGCGATGGGGGTCCGCCCGGACAGCGCTTGGCGGGCTGCAGGATTCACCAACAGCACCCGGCCACGGTCATCCACCACTCCCACCGGGACGTCGAGCCCGGAGAGCACCGCGAGCAGTCCATCGCGTTCCAGCCGCAACTCCTCGTGCGCCGCTGCGAGTTGTGCCTCCAATCTGGACTCAGCGGTGGCATGCCGCTGCGCCAGCGTGTTGATGGCCTTCTCCGTCGCCGAATCCCCGGAAAGCCGGTGATCCGGGTTGACGTCGGCGATCATCTGCACGTCCGCGGCGATACGTGCGTCCCGACGTTGTTCGGTGCGCCACGTGCTCCACGCGATCCATCCGACCAGGCCCACTTGAACGATCAGGCCCAGGGCGAGCACCACCACTTCCCCGCCCAACGCATCGAAGAGTGCGGAACGGGAACGCTGCGGAAGATCCGCCAGAACGACAGCCACAGTCAAGGCCGGATCCAGCGTGGCCACGGCGATCAGAGCCAGCACTTTCCACTTGGTCATAGGTCGGTCCGGAAGGTCATCGAAGTGACGGACTGCGCGCTCTTGATCGCCTTGAACGCATCCCGCAGTTCGTCGTGCGTGTCGTCATCGAGATCCTGCATGACGATGGTGTCGGTGACGTATTCGCGGGCGTCGATCTGGCGCAACTGGTTCTGCATCCGCAGCCGGGTCAGGAACGCGTACGCCTGGCGAAGTCGGCCGGTCAGTTCCTCACTGAGCACGCCACCCTTCGTGGCGTCGGCCAGGCGTTCGTCGGTGCCGACAGCGCCTGATCGCGCCTTGAGTCCGTAGAGCCGGGCCAGCAGCACGATGGGCGCCAGGCCGGTCTTCTTCAGATCCACCGTGCCGCGTGGCAACCGCCCGAAGGCGTGCAGCGGAGGGGGGAACGAGTTTGCCGCTGTCGCCAGGCCATGCATGAGGCGCGGCGAGCCCGCACCCCGGGCCAACACCGCGCGCGCCGGCGCGACGTCGAGCGCCCCTTTGAGCTGGCGCAGGTCCAGGAACACATCCGCATCCACCACGGCGTCCGGCGTCGGGGCGTCCACGCGCTCGCGCAGGATCTGCTGCCACTGCTCGAGGGAGTAGGACCAGGTGTCGGCCATGTAGCCACCGTCGCAGGGCCGCAATCCGAAACGTTCGAGACCGTCGATGACCGCGACGGCGAGGTCCTTCGCGTAGCTGGTCCGGGCCGCCTGTTCGGTCTGCCAGAACAAGGCGCTGTCCTGGTCGCTGGCGCAATGCAGCTCGCGGCGGGCATGTGAGCCGAACACCACCCACGCGAAGCGTGCCGGTGGCGGTCCGGACTCGTGGACGAAACCGTCGATCAGTGCGCGGGTCTGCGCATCCGCAGCATCCGATAGCGCAGTCGTCACCGGCTGCGTCCAATCGATGCCACGGGCGACGTCCACCAACGGGCTCGCCGGCACCACATTCGGGCTCATCGCAGTCCTCTCGCCGTCCATGTCCGCTGCACGGCAACGGCTTCGGGCGTGTGCAAGCGGATCATGATCCGATCCACCCCCGGTGTGATCCTATGGGCGGTCCGCAGCGACACCCCGACCATGGTCGCGAGTGCCGCGGGCATGGCCCACGCGGCCGGCTGCGACAGTAGCGCTCCGGGCCACCCTGCGAGGTCCGGCACCAGCGTCGAGATCGCGATCGCGGCAGTGGCCATCACGCCGCCGAGCAGAAGCCCGGCTGCGGCGCCGGCATCGGTCAGTTTCGGCCACCAGATCCCCAGCAGCAGCAACGGCGAGAAGGTCGCGGCAGCCACCGCGAAGGCCAGTGATACGGCTCGGGCCAGCGGCAGCGACTCGGCCACGAGCCCCAGCAACAGCGGGACCAGCACCGCCGCCGCGGCGGCGATCCGGAACGAGACGATGGGGTCGCGTACCCGCTTGCTCACCACATCCTGAGAGAGCACACCGGCCACGGTGACCGTCAGACCCGTCGCCGTGGCGAGGAAGGCAGCGGCCGCACCGGCGGCCACCAGCGCTGTGAGCCATTGTCCGGCGAGCCCGCCCACGGCGGCCTGCGGAAGCAGAAGCACCACCGCATCTGTGCGCCCGGTGAGCAGAAGCTCCGGAGCGTACAGCCGGCCCAGCATCCCGTAGACCGACGGCGCCAGGTAGAACAGGCCGACCAGCCCGATCACGACGAGTGCGGTCCGGCGGGCCGCGCGGCCGTCGGGGTTGGTGTAGAAGCGCACCAGCACGTGCGGCAGACCCATCGTTCCCAGGAACAGAGCGAACATCAACGCGAACGTCCGGTACAGCGTGTGTTCCTCGCCGCTTTGCAGCGGCTGCCCCCAGCCCGCCCCGGTCAACTGCGGGACGCTGCTCAGATGCGGCACGGTGGCGCCGGCCGGGAAGACCAGCGTGGTGCCGTCGGCGACTGTGTGTTGGCCCGGTTGCCAGGTCAGCGATCCGGCGACGGTCGCGCCGTCAACGGTGCCCTCCGCCTCGAGGGTGAGTTGCTCGGAGACGTTCACGGTGATCGGGTTCTCGATGCGCACGGTCGTCCGGTCGTCGAAGACCGGCGGTGCGTCGGTCAGTGCGCTGGGGGACGCATCGGCACGCCAGGCGGCCAGCAGAAACAGCACCGGCACCATGATGGCCACGACCTTCAGCCAGTACTGGAAACCCTGCACCAGGGTCACGCTGCGCATGCCACCACCCACGATCACCACCAGCACCGTGATCGAGACGAGCAGCCCGCCCACCCACGTCGGGGTGTCGAGCAGGATCTGCAAGGCCAGGCCGGCACCCTGCAATTGCGGCAGGACGTAGAGCCATCCGATCAGGACCACCAACGCACTGGCGATCAGACGCACCTTGGAGGAGCGAAGCCGCGCTTCACAGAAGTCGGGCAGCGTGTAGGCGCCGGACCTGCGCAGCGGCGCGGCGACCAAGGCCAGCAGCAGGACGTAGCCGACCGCGTAGCCCACGGGGAACCAGACCGCGTCGGCACCCCCGGCCATGATCAGACCCGCCACACCGAGGAAGGAGGCCGCGGACAGGTACTCCCCCGAGATCGCCGACGCGTTCCACCAGGCCGGTACTGAGCGCGACGCGACGTAGAAGTCCCCGGTGGTACGTGCCAGCCGCGAACTGTAGGCCGCAAGACCGATCGTCACCAGGACGGTCAGCGCCATGCCCGCGGCAGCCAGGGTGGGGTTCATCGCCCCTCCACCAGATCGGTGAATTGCGCCTCGTTGCGGTCGGCCTGCCGCACGTACCACCAGCCGACACCGAGGATCGCCGGGTAGACCAGGCTGCCCAGCAGCAACCACCACAGCGGCATCGGACCGACCTGCAGTTCCCGGATGCGCGGAACGAAGCCGAACAGGATCGGCATGGCGACCAATGGCACCACGACCAGCGCCACAGTGGACAGCCCCAGCAGGAGTTGGGCGCGGATCAACGACCGCAGGTAGACCTGGCCGACACGGGTCTGGTCATCGATCTCGTCGGTGACCGGGCGGGCGGGCCGCCGCCGCACGTCGCGGCGCGGTCCGGTGATGACCTCACGCTTGGGCCGCTGCTCGGGCTTGGTCATGGGATGGCCTCGACCGGCTCCCCGGCTGCCTTTGCGACGTTGTTGCGACGACTCTCGCCGGATCGTGACGTTGTTGCTGCTGTTGGCGACCTGAAACCCGCAACAACGTCACAAAGAGTTGCGGGGCGCCGCAACAACGTCACAAACGCCTCTCGTGGGCCGTACCCACTCATGCGTCCCGCTCCAATTTGCGACCAGCCACCAGCGCCTCCTTCACCGCCGCGGCGTGCCGCCGGCTGACCGGCACCCCCTGTCCCTCTCCAAGGTCGACGGTCACCCGCCCGCCCGTCGCGCGCAAACCCTCCACGAAGGTCGAGTTGACCAGGAAGCGACGGTGCACCCGCAGGAACCCGGCGGATTCCCACCTCTCCTCAAGCGCCGCCAGCGGCACCCGCACCAGATGGCTCCCTTCGCGGGTGTGCAGCCGCACATAGTCGCGCTGTGCCTCGACGTAGACCACCTCCGAGCGCTTGACGTAGCGCGTGACCCCGCCGAGTTCGACGGCGATGGTCTCATCCGGCAGTTCATCGGCAGCCGAACGTGGTTCGCCGGCTTCGGCCTCCAGCGCCCGCTGCACACGTGCGACGGCTTGCGCGAGCCGCTCAGCGCGGATGGGTTTGAGCAGGTAGTCCACGGCGGCGATATCGAAGGCGTCGACCGCGTGGGAGTCGTACGCGGTCACGAAGACAACCGGCGGAGGCACGGCGAACCTACCGATGACCCGCGCCAGCGCCAACCCGTCCATGCCGGGCATGCGGATGTCCAGGAAGACCGCGTCCACGTCGTCGGCCTGCAGCAGTTCCAGAGCGTCCGTGGCCGTACCGGCGGGGCGCACCACCGCGATCCCGGGGGTCTTGCCCAACAGGTACGTCAACTCCGCGAGCGCCGGCTCCTCGTCGTCCACCGCCACCACGATCAGGCCGTCCTCACTCATCGGACACCGCCTCGGCGAACTTGGGGATCCGCATGGTCACCTTCGTCCCTGCCATCGGTGCGGTCTCCACGACCAGACCGTGGTCGTCTCCGAAGGCCTGCCGCAGACGCTCATCCACGTTGGCCAGGCCCACGTGGTCCCCGGGCTCTCCGGACAGACTGCGGCGGATGACCTGCGGATCGTTGCCCACCCCATCGTCCTCGACGCTGATCCAGCACTCCGGTCCCCGCTCGATCGCGGTGATGCTGACCGTGCCCTGTGCGTCGCGACCCTCGAGCCCGTGCCGCACCGCGTTCTCCACCAACGGCTGGATGCACAGGAACGGGATCCGCACGCTCAACACCTCCGGGTCCACCCGCAGTCTCACCTGTAGACGGTCGCCGAACCGGGCCTGCTCGAGCAACAGGTACTGCTCGACGGATCGCAACTCATCGGCCAGCGCGGTGTAGCGGCCATGGGAGCGGAAGCTGTACCGGGTGAATTCGGCGAAGTCCAACAGGAGGTCCCGGGCACGGTCGGGGTCTGTGCGCACGAACGATGCGATCGCCGTCAGCGAGTTGAAGATGAAATGCGGCGAGATCTGGGCGCGCAGGACCCGCACCTCGGCCTCCGCGCTGCGGGCACGGGTGCGGTCGAGTTCGGCGAGGTCGAGTTGGCCGGAGGTGAACGTCGCCACCTCCTCCACCGCCCGCATGAGCGCCGGACCGGCGGGCAGGTTCGAGTAGGCCACAAGCGCACCGATCACGACGTCGTCGGAGGTCAGCGGGGCGGCGATCCCGGACCGGAACATCTCGCTGACATCACGCGCCTGTTCGGCGTTGATGACCACCGGGGACCCGGAATCCAGGGCGGCCTCGGCGTGCTGCACGGCGAACTCCCGCTGCTTGTCACCGATCCCGTCCCAGGCCAGGGTGCTGAAGCGGTCGGTGATCGCCAGCGCGGGCACGCCGAGCAGGCCGCGCAGGTACTTCACGGACCGTGCGGTGCCGGCCTCGGTCAACCCCCCACGCAGTGCCGGGGCCGCGAGACTGGCGATGTGCAGGGTGCGATAGGTGGCCATCTGACTCTCGGTGCCCATGCGCGCCCGGCCGCGCACCCACCGGGCGATCAGCACTCCGAGCACGATCGCACCGGCGATGGCGGCCAACGCCAACACCCAGGCATCCATGGGTGCGAAACTAGCGGAAGTCGGGGACATGGATCTGCCTCTTGGACACGTGACCACGATCGAGCCCTCGTCGTCTGGAACGCTGTTCGACATGGGATCTGAGTTCAGCGGGGCCGAATGGATCGCATCCAACGACCTCGCCTTCGCAATCCGCGACCGCTTCCCCGTATCACCGGGGCACTGCCTGGTGATCCCCCGCCGCGTCGTGGCCACATGGGACGAGACGACGGCGGCGGAACGCTCAGCTCTGATCGCGCTCATGACCGAGGTCAAGGACATGTTGCGAGACGCGTTTCGCCCCGACGGGTTCAACGCGGGGTTCAACGAAGGCGCCGCCGCCGGGCAAACGGTGTTCCACCTGCATATCCACGTGATCCCACGTTTCACCGGCGATGTCCCGGACCCGCGCGGCGGGATCCGCCACGCCGTGATGGGCGCGGGGAACTGGCAGGCCTGACCGGCCGGCGCCGCGGGGCCGGACGCCGCCGCCTTTGTGAGGATGGTGCGCCGGTCCGGACCCCGATTGTGACGAAGGTGCGGGGTCTTCCGCCCGCGAACCGCGC